>UEXM01000953.1_pt1 | contig 27205 bp, 24 predicted proteins | sample 1796661 | NCBI WGS metagenome assembly UEXM01 (sample SAMEA4772469, study PRJEB27181) | metagenome
AGCTTGTTCCAACATTGAAGACATTAATGTTACTCCTAGTATATACGTATCACATGTAAATAGTGAGAAAACAAAGAAAAAGACTATTATTGTTATAAAGTATAGATGGTATCATAATGATCATGCAAGTCAGTGATCTCGCTAGCAGACAAATCTCGGTTGAAAATCCCAACGACAGCCAGCTGTCCATCAAAGTAAGCGTCTCCACCATTCCTTGAGCGACCAATGTAGTTCTGAGTTCTTGCGTTGTTATCCGGAGTTTTATTAAATGAATTGGTTGCAATTAATACCGCATTGCGATAGAACTTAGCATTGGTACCATCGGTCGTAATACAATAAGTTGCAAGTGTGTTGTTTTGAATTATATTTGAAGTTGTTGCGGTTTTGCTAGGATTATAATATTCCATAGTTAGACTTGTGCCGCTTGAATTACGCCCAATGTTTATAGGGGTTCCACCACCACTGAAATCTATAAGTCTTTCCCAATGGTCTCCGGAATCTAGGTCTGCCACAAAGAAATATGTCGCACCATTTGTAAAGTCAGCAAATCCAGAAGGAAGAGTCGCATAATGTGAACTTCCACCTGTGAAATCAAACCACTTGTCTGAGTTACTAAAAACTGGAGAATTGACAAGTGTTGCGTTGTTCCCTTCACTAGAAAGGTCAGTCCAGGTTGTCCCTGAGCCACCATAACTATTGGGATCCGAGGCATCCAAAAAGAGTACGGCATTATTTGGAATAGAGAATACTCCCGGCGGCGACACATAAACAGTCCTTGAATATCTTGCAAAAACGCTATAATTATTTGATATTTTGGTTATTTTTAAATCAATAGTATCCGTTCCATTTACTGAGGGCGAAGGTGTCGCAGTGCCTTCCCAATATGTCGCAGCTGCCGTATTATCAATCTTAAAAGTATTGGGGAAGTATCCTGTACCTCCTTGGACAAGAATAAGACGACCTTCAACGACTTGATTGTTTTGCATGTTTAATTGTGTAAAATTTGGAATAAAGTTGCTTGAAATATTAGTATGATAGAAAAACTTAGAATTAGTACAATCATGCTGCACATCTCCCGTGGCTCCAGCGAGGCTATTTATTGTCACCACTGATTCTCCACCGGAAGTTAAATCAGTCTCGGAAATATCATGAGACCTCCAGTACAATTTTCCATCAGACTTTGAATACAAATAACCCTTACCATCAGCAGGTTGTGCTGGAGTAGAGCTTTCACTTGTTATGGCAACCTTGCCGGCAACATCAAGTTTGGCTATTGGAGCAGCGGATCCGATGCCAAGATTCCCACCTGCCGACAGAGTCATCAGCAAACTGCCCGACTGAATGAGCATTGGCTCGACACTAACATTATTTCTGAATTCGAATGCTGTTGTGTTATGTTGACCAAAAATAACAACTTTTTCATTGTTACTTCCTGTTCCATAAGTTCCAAAACCAGCGACATGAGATCCTGTCTTAACTAAAGTAAAAGCAACGTTTCTTGTTCCTGTGTTTGTTGAGGCATAAGTGAGTGCGCTCATATGAGAGGATGCGCCATCATTTCCTGGCGTATCGGTATGCGGCACATAATCTATTCCAAAAGTTACACCGTAACCAGATTGTCCAAAAATTTCAGTATTGTCAACCTTAACAGAGTCATATCCAATAAGTTTATTTCCGTGAATCTCTTGAAATCGTGCACCTGCTCCGCCAACATTGGTTCCTCCATTCGTGGTTGGAGCGATAACATTACCAATTCTTACTTGGTCAGTGAAGTAGACGCGGTTATCATACAAATAGAAAGCTTCATTATCAACTCCATTGTGAGTTGATCGAAAACTCATTTTACCATCACCATCAGCGTCTGCGAACATAGCGATCATTCCCGATAGCTTAAAGTCATTCGTTCCGATATGAGAATAAAATTCTAATCTTCCCAATTCATCGTTGGCATTTATAGCTGCAGGAGAACTAGGAGTTCCTCGGGCTTTTATAAATCTAAATTTTGAAGCACCAACGCTATTAGCATAAGTCTCAGTTGAAAAAGCCGCTCCATTGTTTATGTCTCCGACAACATGAATGCGATACTTCGGATCAGTTTCTCCGTTTGAATATGATGGGTTTGCCCCTCCATCAGAACTACCCCCCAATCCCATACCAACTCCAAAATTTAAATCTGGTATTGAAGCACCATTATTATCAACCGACAGTCTTGTAGCTCCGCCTGTTTTGAATTCTATCTTATCTTCTCCGAAATCTATCATCGTATCTCGGTTTGAATCATCCGCAGCTTTAATATCGCCCTGTACCGTTGCACCTTTTGTATATTTATATGACATGTAATTTACCTCTAGATTAATTAGTCTATTTTAATCGATGTCCACAAGCGAACCGACGCTTGTTGTATATCTTTATCTAATAATTTTGGTTCAACTATAATGATTGAAGGTTCAAGGTCCTCTGTTGTCGTTTGAGAAAAAGCTCTTGCTCCTCCACCACCACCGGTAGGTCTAGCTGTTGAACAACTGGTTGGCCCACAACTTCTTCCTAAGCCACTGACGGATGATCCACCCATGGGAATCAAAGCTCTTGTTGTTTTTTGTCTTTTGATTACTTTCATAATGCGAGAGTTAGATTGAACCGTTTGTTTCACTGGTACCATGTTTTCATCAAAAAGTATGATACGTATTGTAACTTGTTGCTTATCAAATACGATATAGCTCTCCAAAAGATAGTGTGCATTCTTATAAGAACATTCCCTAGAATTTGTAGAATAGTTGCAATTATCCCATGCGAATTTTATTGTGTCGGGGTTGTATACCGAAACGTCTCCGTCCATTGGAATATATCCATATTGTGACAATTTTTGAGCATTCCTGACGTCATTTATCGTATGTCCGAAGACGGATGTTGAGTCCAACTGATAAGTGATCTTTGTATTGTTTATAACTTGTGTTGGAGCCACAAAGACTTCAACGTTTTGACTTGCCTCAACAATTATTTCTGGCATTGGATCTCCACCAAGCACCAGGCTTATTAAAAAAAAGAACATTTTTCCTCCATGTCCTAATGTAATTATTTTCAAAATAAAAAAAGGGCCCGACAAAAGTCGGAGCCCCCAAGAATAATTCTTGTATTTCTTTAAATTACATTACAATGAATTCATTAGCAGCTACGTACAATAAAGTAATAGCAGCAGAATCTGATTCAAGAGTAAGATTAGCAGCAGCGCCGTCAATCTTTTGAGCATTTGCATCACGAGCGATAGTCAACGAGTGAGTACCAGAGTTAGCAAAAGCTTTAATCTTGATGCTTTGTCCAATAGACAAAGAAGCAGAAGCAGGAAGAGTCCATGTACGAGGAGCACTAGCAGCAGCAGTTGCAACGTTGATACCTACTCTGAGGTCTTCGTTAGCATCTCCTATTGTAAGAACTGATTCTTGTATACTTCCTTCGATGTCAGCCTTAAGTTTAGCGATATTAGAACCCAACTTGAGTTCCATAGCAGAAGCAGCTGCGCTCCATGCAAAAGTAAGGTCATCTCCGGATCCACCTTCGATAGTAAGACCAGCACCGTTAATAACAGCACTAGTAGAGTTATTGAAGTCTAAAACAAGGTTGTGATCATTGATCTCAACAGTTTCAGTTTGAATACTGGTAACAGCACCCATAACTTCAAGGTCACCAGAAATGCGAACAGGTCCAGCGAAACTAACACGATCACTAGCTTGGTTACCGAATTGGATGTGTCCACCTAAGTCAGCATTGAAAGCAGAAGCTAAAGTTGCAATATTTGCACCAAGAGCAACACCACCGATAGTGGAGTTAGACAATTTAGCGTTAGCAATAGAACCAGCAAGCATAGCGTTTGTAATACCAGAAGCTTTGATTCTGATAGCAGAAGCAGCAGAACCATTGAAAGCAGAACCAGCACTAAATTCGATAGATGAATCATCTACAGAAAGTGCATCAAGGTTAGCTCCAAGAGCTTTTCCTGAAATTGTGCTGTTTGCTAATTTAGCGTTAGCAACAGAACCAGCCAACATAGCGTTGGTGATACCAGAAGCTTTAACACGCATTGCGTTACCAAAAAGCTCTACAGAAGAACCGTCAGCTTGAACAAGTAACTTTCCGCTAGCGTCAGCAATAAGACCACAGTTAACAGAACCATTATCTTCATCAGCAAGATACTCGCCGAATTCAACCATAGTTACTTTCTTACTTTCTGCAGCAGATGCATCATGAACAATCAATGAATCAGAAGCAACCATAACGTTACTAGTGATTGCAGGAAGGTTTCCAGCATCCATTTTCATACTATTAGCACTAATTGCAAGACCAGTGTTAGCACCTGCAACAGCAGCAACAACACCGTTAGTCATAGTAAGACCAGCTCCTGCAACAGCAGCTTTTAATTTAAGTCCGTCTCCAGACTCTTCAAGTCCACCATTAGGATCAAATCTTGCAACAGCAGAAATCGCACCCGCAGAGTAAGAAAAATCGAACGCATTAGAGTCAGAAACACTAATATGTCCGCGAACCGCAGCAGCAGAAGCTGCAGCAGCAACACGAGTTGTAACACGAGCATCTGTATAATAAAGGTTTGCACCCTCAGCAAGATTTGCAGTATTAAAAGTGCTCAAATCAGCAATCTTTGCAGATGCGATAGAACCAGCAAGCATAGCGTTTGTAACGCCACCTGCAGCAATTTTAACACCAGAAGCAGTCTTTTGCATACCACCAGCACCGTCAAGCTTCACAATCAAATCACTTACAGCGGCAGAACCGTTGTAAGAAGACATTTGAAGTCCAGAAGCAGCAGCAACAGAAAGAGAATCAAGGTTAGTTCCTAAATCCTTTCCAGAAATTTGTTTTTCAGCAAGTTTTGCAATAGCAATCTCGCCATTATCGATTTGTGCAACAACGTTACCAGCAGTAGCGTCATCAACATCAGTACCAACAAGCCCACCAGCCTGTTGAAGAGTACCCGCCATTTTAGCGTTCCCTAATTGAAATTTGTAAGCCATAAAAAAATCCTCCAAGATATATATGACAAAAGGCCACAGAACGGCCCTTCGAACATAAGTAGTGCAGGATTTGCTTAAAAGTACTTTATTGAATGAAGTATTTTGAAACACCATTCGTGTAAATATTCACCGCTGCATACGGTGATTCAAGGATTATGGAGCTTTGACCATCTATAGTGTCAGATCCAGCAGCAGCTATTTCGATGTTGCGATTGTTAGCATTTCCACCCTCATCTTTAAAAGAAAATGTCTGTCCGTTTATTAAAGAACTCGCAGCCGGCAAAGTCAAAGTTACAGAGGAAGTTAGAGTATCTGACTGGACCGCAACTAAATAATCTGTTTTCAATACTTGGTAATTCCAAGCTACAACATTTCTTTTGTGTATCAGTCCTCCGTAGAATTTTGTTTGGAAAGCTTTGACATCTAATACGTGAGTAGGATCCATAACGATTCCACGATCCATTAATTTCAAATGGCCAACTCTAAAAGCTTTTGTATCAGAACCAGAGCCAAAACTTAGACCGCCATCTTTAACACTTAACCCTTCTCCTCCGAAATATATTGTACTACTCGAAACATAAAGAGATTTCCATTGTCTATCCGGAGTTCCCAAATCATAAGTATTAGTTACTGCCGGCACAACAGCACCAGAAATCTCTAAAGCCTCTCCATAAGAACTACCAGAACCGGAAATATGCAGAACAGAGTTACTATAATACATCGCAGAAGAGCCACTTATATCATTGCTGCCACTGTGAAACTGCAATGCTCCAACTGGCCCTTTCGTTGACAACCCAGTTGCAACTGTTATTGTAACATCATTTCCGGAATTAGTGGCCGTTATACCGGACCCAACAAAATTAATACTTGATACATTAGTTGTTAAACTAGATCCCTCTTCTTTGATGGATAGGTTGGCATCAGAAGCGCTAATATTGTTTATAATATTATTAGCATATTTTCCTATATATAAAAATCCCCTAGCGTATGTGGGAATCTTTCCGGAATTATAATCTTGGATAAAGACCAGTCCATTGAAATAATCAACATTCCAATCCATTGGATCGGTTGGGTATATTCTCGTTCCACCGCCATCGGGATGAGCAGTATATAATTCTAAAGTGTAATGGTTTCCTGCTTGAGGCCCTAGAGAAGGAGGTATAAGTTGAAGTCCTCCGTTTGCCGCATTGACTACTTGATTGTTAACATAGTATCCACTTGACTTAAGAGAATTACTCGATAAGCTTTCATAGCTAGCTGTTAAAACTAACTGGTAAGCATGAGGTCCGGAGTTTTGGGATTCATCACCCGCACCAAAACCTACACTTCCAAACGTACCGGTATTGGCGTCATACGTGGTTCCGCTTATTGATTGTATATAAAATTCAACATATTCAGCAGTTATTGGATCTGATTCACCTGCGCTAAATCTAGAATACAAAGAATCAGTATTTACCGTTTGTGGAATATTTTCACCAAAAATTGTGGATGTGTTGATCTGAATGTTTGAAGGAATTGTTTCTTCGTAGAATTCCTTGAGAGCAGAAGTATTTGCTTTTCCTAATAATCTTTTAAAAGCTGTTATTGTTTGTGCTTGATTAGTACTTCCGGTACCGGGACTAGACATTTATCCTCCAATTAGCTATATGCCACTGCTAATCTGGTTATATACCCAGACCAGTCTTTATGTGCCGAAATCTTAAAGATCACTTTTTCAGCCCCTGATACAGTTCCTAAATGACTTCCGCCATTAAAGGTACATGTAACTGATGTGCCACCAGTAGATATCGATGTTGGTGAAGAGCCACCAACCAAAGCACCAGATCCATCTACATCTTTGTTGTTTGAGGTATAAGCCTTACCAACATCTAACCATGCAGTTGTCCCGGGTATCTTTGTTTCAATATAAATATTATCATTTGATCCTAAAGAGGTCGACTTATTAACTAGTGTGCAGGAACCATAAATGGTAATTGTAACACTCGACCGATCATTCGAAGTATTGTTCTCATAATATCTATAAAAAGTTCTTGTCGCAGAGTTCAAAACCCCAGTAGCATAATTAACATTACCAGCAGGACTTTGTAGTGTTCCACCGTCTGCGACATTTCTAAAGTCTCCATTGTTACCACCTTTCAACGGAGAAACCAAAAAACTATTAAAAACTAACAAGCCATCATCATATTCTGGATAAGTGCCAACATCATTCATGGATCTCTGTGAATTCCAAGCTCCGGCGGCGATAGCGGCTTGATTTACATAGTTTCCAGAAACAATGCGATAAGTTTCCATATTGTAATACTCTTCGGTATATTGATTAGTACTTCCCAAGGAAGCAGAGAATACCAAGAAATTATTTTTTGTTAAAGTTGAAGTGGACAAGTTTGACTTCAAGGGGTGGGCGACACTAGAATTTACACTAATTGTATAACCGGATACACCAGAAACATAACTAGCGTCTCCAACTAGTGACGTACTTTGTCCAAACAAAACCGTACCAGTTACATTAATAGCTTGCTGTTCGCAGTTTGTTGAGTTGTTTAAGTTCGGTAACGCAACAGAAGCCGCAGCGGTATCACTAGTTGATACTCCATCACCAGAAATCTTAACGTTTGTCACGGAGCAGTTCGTAGTGGTTGGGAACTGTACAGCAGTTGAGCTGTTTGAGTAGATATTACGATAAGCGTTTGACGCAGCATAAGTAAAACTACCAGTCGGAGGGGAGGCAAAGTATCGAACACCAGATTGATAATAAACGGTTGCATGATTAAAATTAGATAAAGCTACAGAAGATGCAGCCAATGCATTTGAATCAGTATCTACAATCCATTCAACATAATTGGTATTTGTATCTGATTCTCCGATACGGTGAATTACTCTTGCATAATTCCAACCCAGGTTTTGATCAGCATCATCGATCGTATATGTACCAGTTCTATAAGGTTTTACATAATCAGGTATCGCATCGGATGTAGTGGAATAACTAAGAGCACTAACAGAGAACCCAGATGAGTTTCCATTATAGCTAGTGATTGTACTAACATTTGATGATAAATCTAAGGTCTGCAGCTCCACACCGTTAACTTCTAGTACAAGAGAACCAGTGTAAGCATTTTTAAATGCATTCGCTGAATAGTTTGCATGAGATCCAATATCTTCATTTAAATCTCCATCTAAAGTCGGAGCAGCAGAGAATATTCCCCTGCGATCTCCGCTAACAGTATAATCTCCGTTTGAATTAAATCCTGTTAATGAGATAGAAGCACCATTATTGTTCGTGTAACCAGATACTGAATTGGAAGATCCAAACGATAATTTTGCACCTGTACCTGTATCGTTTGCGTCAATATTATCTAGTGCTGGAGCATCCGATGGCGTTTCACTAGAGGCGCCCAATTGAAAATTTAATTGTGAGAGGTACCCTGTCCACGAATCATCAGCTACTACCTTAACAACCAAATAATCATTGTTGGCGACTCCACCAGTTCCAAAGGTTATACAGTGTATATTGTTTCCTGAATCTGTGTCATTTCCTGCGCCGCTGATTAAAGCACCATTTCCATCCGAAGTTGCTCCCAAAGAAAAGTTCTGAGAGATATCCATGAAGCCAGTGGTTTCTGGGATCTTCACAAAAAAGTGAACATTACCAGTTGCCAAGGAACTGTTGTTGTAAGATGTGCTGGATTTCGTAGAGGTGATCTTAATATCTCTCTTTATAACTCCGCTTGTGTTTTGCACTTTTCTGAAGAAAGTTCTTGTTCCGGAGATACCTGAGTAGTCCGGATTGCCTGATGGTCCATTTGATAAAGAAGCTATGTCTCCACTATTTGGAAGATCTGCATCGACAGGACTATAAAGGCGTCCTTGATATTGTTCTGTGCTTATCTGTACAAGACCATCAGTGTGTCCTGTCGCACCAGATGATGTCATGTGATTTTGTGAATTCCATGTAGCAGCACCATTTGTTACACTGGCTTGGGTTGCATATGAAGCAGAAGTTATTCTCTTGCCTTCATCTTGGAAGTATTCAATCAAGTTTGTGCTGGTACTAGGAGAGGAATCAAATATCAAAAAACCTGTAGCAGTAGCAGACCCAGCGTTACTTAAATTAGTCTTCAATGGGTGGGTGACATTCATCGAAAGGCCCGGACTATGGTTTGGATAGATTGTTCCGGAAGAAGTCAAAGAAGCAGTTATTGCTAGCGACTTTGTATAATTTTCGCCATCTTCTAGATTGGGTATTGATTGCGCAGATACACTAGAAACCAATGTTTCTGTAAAAGTTATTACGGATCCTGTCGGGTATATATTTCTATAGATGTTATTTAATAGAGCCTTGTATTTAGCAGTGAACCCAGTGTTGTATTTAATACCAGATAAATATGCGGAGCCGATCAGTGTAACATCCTCGACTCTAGGGCTGGTGATCGTAAGAGCAACATCGGAACCATCTATGTCATTCACCCATTCAATATATGCTGAAACAGAATTTGTAGACCCAACAGTGTGAATTACTCTTAAATAATTCCAACCTTTATTTTGATCATCTGCTTCAATTTTATATTTTGCTGATCTATGTTTGAAAATATTCCATTCTGCCCCATTACCGTCAAAAGAAGAAGCATTTGTAGAAACATTAACAAACCCGGAGCCATTTGTTAAACTGGTTGCGCTTCCGGTTGCTGGGTTCCCTGTACCGCTGAGTCCGGACAAAGACACACTATGTATGACAACTCCGTTTAATTCTAATTTAAGAGTACCTTGGTTTCCATTGTTGAAGGATCCCGAAGCATAAGATACATTTTCATTGGTAACACTCGGTGCTACGTTGTAATTTATAGTGCCGGTTATCTCTTGAGAGTCGTAGACTCCCAGCCTAACATTAGATCCAGCAGTAGCTGGGGAATAAATTCCATTTCTACTAACAGCCGAGAATCCGGCATTTGTAGATACAGCATTGTGTCCAAAAATAGTATCAGTTCCATCGAAAGAAAGCTTGACGGTCGCACCATTCGCTCTCTCAACATTAATAGATTGTACACTTGGAGCAGGCGATGGAGAAATTATCTTCATTATTTCATTAAAGCGATCAACAACGGTACCAACAGGAGTGCTAGTTGCAAAATCTGTAAACAGTCCATCGGTATAATCACCATCCTCAGCTGCTCCAATCTGCCCACCAACGCCTCCTGCGGAAGAAGTAAGAATAACATTGTTGCTCGCATCTAAAGCTAGATAACTAGAAGTTGTGGCAGTGCCGGCTGATAGTCCTGTGATAGTTACGGGATTCGAACCTGTACCGCCAAATCTTATCGATCCTGTAACGTTTAAACCTTCTATTACATGTAGAGGTGAAGGACCAGATATTGACCCTAAGACTTGTAAGTCACCGGCAATTAATTCCGAACCGGACACAGTTAAGCTTCCGGTTATAATAACATTTCCTGTCGAGGTTATACCACCAACAGTTATGGCATTGGTGGTTGTGGCACCTAAATCAGTGACACGATCAAATGTTATTCCAGTGAGATTTGCACCCGAACCAAAATAGGCAGAACCAGAGATATTACCAGATCCTGATATTATTCCGTCGACTTGTAGTGTATTACTGCTGGTATCGAAGATAAAATTTGGAGACCCGCTTATATACAGGTGTTCCTTTTTTATCATGATAGAGCCAGTTGGGCCCCAAGCCCCTGTAATAGCACCACCTGCTACATATGCCCATCCAAATTCTGCCATTCATCCACCTACCATTAACCGGAGACCATTGGAGGTCCAATTAAGTACCAACCTGATCCGTCACTTACAAAGTGATGAACAGCACCGGGAACGATTGTATCAGTAGCTGCTGTTGTTTCAATTAAGGCTGTTCCTGTGGTAGGGTGAAATGCTACATTTTCTCCACCTGAGTTTCTTACATACAGGATTTGACCGGCAACTCCAGCTCCACCGAATCTCATACCAGCTCTAGCGGAGCCATTTGCGTCAATAAGGACAAATGTCTTTGTTATGGGAATTGATGCTGCTGCGTCATCTCCGGAGAAATTATGTACAGAAGCAGCGGTAAATGTTGTCGTAGTTGTTACAACAAGATCACCAGCAACGCTTGTGACTGAGTCGGGCCCGTTTCCTATTATTACATCAATTTCATCCTCAGCATCTCCATCTTCCAATACCAAACCAAATTGCATTTCGCCATCGTGAGTAGCGACACCGAACATGAGTCGTCCACCTTCGCTACCGTCAGAAGCATCTGCAACTTCTACTGCAATTTGAGCATACTGTGTTTCTTCTTGAGCATCATTGTCGCCATTGAATTCAATAACACCAACTATATCATTATCGGAAGCACCAGCTCCTTTGTCTTTTAAAAATCGAAGACTGGCACCACTTGAGTCGTTAGCGGTATTCTCTAATAGAAGATTAATATTAGTATCTGCACCTTTGACATTGATAGATGCCCCAACATTGAGCAAAGTTCCCTGAGCGTTAGCACTTACAATATCAATATCCAAACCTGTCATCGTAACGGTTGCGTTCGCATGGTTTGTAGCAGCATCATCGAGATCAATATCAAAAGCTGTATAGGTTGATGTCACTCCGTCGCCTGTAACTCCATCCTTATCAAAATCAAAATGCATGTATGTTGGTGTAACTGCTGAAGTCGCTGCATCATTAGCATCTATATGTAATACTTTTCCACTGGTCAATACATCATCGGCAGTGATATCAATAATATTTGCAGTTGTATTTGCGGCATTAATATCTAAAGCAATCTGATCTACTTCATTGTTATTCAGTTGTACTAATGTGCAGTTGAAATTAGCATGATCGGCATTAGTTACTTCAAATGTAGCGCCGGGTGCGTCTACTGAGTCTCCAATACTGATTCTGTTATTTCCAGCATCCATAAAGAACATGTGCGATTCATCACTAGACTCAACTCTGAAGTCAACGTCACCTTGAGCTTCGTTAATAACTAATTCAGATGTTGTGAATTTAGCACCATTGATTCCGCCTACTTCAACGTTCATCTGGTCATTAGTGAAAACAAGTCTTGTATTGGCATCACCTTCATGTTGAATGTATTGTTTGACCTCAAGAGTATCACCATTAATAAGCATATCTCCAGAAATTGTCGTTACAGAATTTGCACCAGATGCAATTGTTACATCAATCTCGTCTTCAGCTGAACCATCAGCCAAAATAAGACCGGGAACTGATTCTCCATCATGTGAAGCAACATTGAAAGCTAACTCTCCACCTTCTTGACCGTTTGTATGTACTTTAACCAAAGCAGTGATGCTAGCAAAATTAACTTGATCTTGGTTCGCATCGTCAGCATAGAATTCAATAACACCAGCGATATCATCAGCAGCACCAGCAGCACCTTTATCTTTGACGAATCTTAGACGAGCACCAGTTGCATCGTTGGCTGTATTTTTGATAATTATCAAGGGATCATCGCCATTTCCTGAGGTAAAGGTTGCTGTATCTAAAGTGGCCACCAAGTCTGTTCCATCGAAAGTAAGATTGGCCTCTCCGTTCAAAGCATCAGAAGAACTAAATGTAGCTATTCTATTGTCTGATCCATTTGCTACAGCAGAAACGGCACCACCACCAGAAGCAGCTTCCCATCCAGGAACAGCGCCATCTAGTGTAAGTACATGATTGTTACTTCCAACAGGGATGCGTGATAATATACCACTAGCATTTCGGTAATACATGTCTCCGGATGCATCTGATCCGAGAGCGAAACCTCCATTGGGTATATCTAAATCTCCGGAAATAGTTGTGAGTGAATCCGCACCGGCACCGATAGTTACGTCAACCTCAGCATCAGCACTTCCACCAGTTAAAATTATTCCAGATTCCAAGCCTCCGTCGTGTGAAGCAACTTGTAATGTAAGCTTACCTGATTCTTCTCCGGTTGTCGCATCATGAACTTCAGCTAAGACACCAGCATATTGTTGAACACTTGGTGTGCCATCATCATAACTCCAAAACTGTATGTCACCAACATCATCAGCGTCAACCGCATCAGCACCTCTGTTTTTATTGAATTTCAATCTAGGGGCCGCAGCATCTGCCGTGGTATTTTCTATGGTAACAATTGGATCGTTAGCATTAGAAGAAGTAAAGGTTACAGTATCCGATGTTACTGTTAAAGAAGCAGCGTCTAAAGTAGCATCTCCGGTTACATCAATATCCAAAACACCAGCGTCAATATCTACAATTGAACCAGCATCAGCATTTGCATCAATATGCAAAGCAACACCAGAAGTGTGAGCGGAAACAAGAGAAATGTGACCATCCGCAGAAGTTGTAGCAATATTGATCTCATCAGCGACATCAACATCCATTCCACCAGCAGAGTTTATATCAATTGCTCCAGCAGCAGTAGAAGCAGCATCTAAAACAACTGTACCGGAAGAGTCCATGGTAATTGTCGTTGCATCCACTTCAAAAGTACCGTCAGCGGTAATTTGAATATTAGCAGCAGCTCCAGCAGTATCAACGGTTGTAATTGTTAAAGCTCCGTCAGTGGCAGCAGAAATTGTGACTGTATCGTCTGTTGATGGAGTCATGACAATTGAATCATCAGTTACAACTGTACTTCCGACAGTAACAGAAGTAGCTCCAGTGACAACACCAGCATCTACTTGAATAGTTCCGTCTAAAAGGATATGAGAACCAGCAGCGGGTTCTAAGTTAATATTTGCACCGGAATCCAATGTCATTGTGCCGGTAGAATCAATATCTACTGTTCCATCTGCTGTTATTATAAGATTCGCCGCAGCCCCATCATCATCTACTGTTGTTAAAGTTGTCGCACCGTTTGCAGCAACTTCAATAGAGAAAAAATCACCAGTGTCTGCATCATCCATTACTTTAAGAACTACATTGTCCACATCAAAGTCAAAAACCGTTGTGGTTCCATCGTCCATGGTTACATTTCCACCATCTGCCGAAAGAACAATGTCACCGGCAGCGTCAACTGTTAAGTCGCTATCTGAATCGATTTCTGTTCCGTTGATTGTTATATTGTCAACAGTTAGAGTAGTAAGAGTACCAACAGAAGTCAGGCTTGAATTTACAACAGCAGATCCAAGAGTTGTAGCATTAAGAACAGAAGCTCCGTTTATCTGATAAGCGTCACCAGTTACAAGGTCAAGCCCGTCGCCGTCAAAAGTAGCACCAAGAACACCAGAGTATTTAACCTCAATAGTGTCATCTTCGGCGTCCAATATAATACCTGCGCCGCCAGCACCCTCAGTGGCTATTATTAAATTACCGGTGTTATTGACAATGTAGGAATTAGTTCCGCCGTGATAAAGATTAAGATCCTCGCCGGCACCAGCAGATAATCGACCAGTTGCAGAGTCAGCGGTTGTATCGTCAGCATCCGCATCGACACTTAGAACTACTTTGCTAGCTGCGGTAACATTACCAGAAAGCGTAACAGTCGACGTTGCCCTGAATGTTCCTGTGACATCTAAAGTGTGAGATGGGTTTGTGTTCATAATTCCTACGTTTTGACCCTTCATGGTTAAAGTAGTGTTTGCTGATCCATCATTCATAACAATATCAGCGCGTGAATTACCAGCGCCAATCTGAATTTGAAGGTTTGCTGCGGAGGATGCATTATTATCCATTTCAAATATCAGGTCCCCAGAGGATGTCTCTAGTTCTAATTGATTAGAGGGATCAGCGGTTCCAATTCCAACTCTATTATTGGTACCATCTATAACCAAATCCGTTGAATCAAAAGATAGTTTTTTAGCGCTCTCATCATAGACAATCGCCATATCGTTTGTTGAACCAAGAAGATTAATCGTAACATCAGAGGTATCATCCTCTCCAATATCAATTTGTGGAGACTTAAGGTCAATACTTGTAGCAGCCACAACTCCAAGATTTCCATCAGAAACTGAGTGTACATATTCTCCACCTTGATCTCTGAATCCTAATCTCATACCGGCATTTAAATGTATACCAACATCGTTTGTGTGTGTCAAACTAACATCATCGCCCAAGCCGAAACTTAAAACCGCCGAATCAGATTGGAGAAGGAGATCGTCACCTACGGTAAGATCACCTGTGGCCGTAAGACTTCCACCAGTAAAGGTTGTAGCTTTAACGGTACCGTTAACATCTAGCGCTTGTGTTGGAGCAGCGACCCCAATGCCAATTCTGTTATTACTTGAATCTATAACGAGAGTATTAGAATCAAAATTGAATCCGTTCGGAACAGATCCTGTTGAAGCATTGAAGGTTAAGCTATCAGTAGCTGCATCTCCGAATGTTGTTGAGTTAGCAGAAACAACAAAGTCAGTCGTTTTTGCATGCAAAGTCCCAGTGACTTCTAAATTTCCTGTGATCTTTACGGAACCTGAAAGGTTTACCTCGGACCCGGATTGTGGTGTAATTGTATTTACGTACAGTGTACTCATAGTTTTTCCCTTAATTGATTTTTATTAAATATAAATAACTACACATAAATAGTTATCTAGTGTGATATTCTCCAAGAATTCATACATCATCGATATCTTTAATTTTAACATTAGAATTAGCGTTTATTGTAAAAGATACTCCATTTCCTATGGTTATCGGCCCAAAAAGGAGCGAATTATAATTTGCCGGTACAGTAGTATTGGTTGCCATTGTTGTGCTATTACCAATAGCAGTAACAGAGGTGAAGTCTGTAATAGATACGGTACCAGAAACAGCCATGGCTCCGGTAACTTCCATAGTGTTTGAGCCAGTAAAGAAAGATAAATTCTCAGAACCAGTAAGCTGATCTCCATCACTTTTAAACTGTATAGAGCCCGTAACTCCACCGGAAGCCGTGAGAGCCCCTCCTGCTACATATGCCCATCCAAATTCTGCCATAACAAAATACCTCTATTAAAACGTGCTACATGCGGCGAAAATATTGACCTCAACAGCTGAGTCACTGGTTCCCACAAAAGCAACCCTATCGATGCCATGAATTTCATAAACCCTATAGGCGCGAGACAAAGGAACATGGTTTGCCGGAGTAGTGCTGCTGTTCGGAGGATCAATCGATGCCAGAGAACTTACAGTATTTTGTCCGTGACCATCAGCTTCTGATTGTGGTATTTCAAACCACCTTTTAAAAGCATGACAATATCCATAGATACCTATCGCATCAGCATCTTCATTTCCACCGTCGGCGGTCTCTTCAATAAGAACATGAAGATATCTTTGATTCTCAGTGGGGTATCCTTCTGATGTAGCAGTTATACCTTTAAGGGGAGTTGTGGAGGTCAAGGCCACTATCTCGGTTCCATGCGGACCAGCTATATTTTTTGGACTTCTTGTTCGGCCCCAACTTGTATATTTAAAATTTGACATATTTTTTCTCCAAAACTATAATAATTAGTCTTTTTTTCTTTTTGCTTCTTCTTTCTTTCTTCGAGCAATAGCTTTTTGTCTTGCTCGTCGTTTAATATCGGAAGGTTTCTTGTAATGCCTCCGATCTTTAATCTCTTCAATAATCCCAAGTTTCTTGGTTTTCTTAAGAAATCTTTTTATAAACCTGTCTTGATTTTCATTTCTTCTAGGTCTTAATGTTAAATTGTTAGCCATCGTTTTTTCCTGAGAGTTTCTTCCAGATCGCAGAAGAGTGACCGGAAAATATATTTGATATATCGACTCCGGGGTCGTTGGGATCTGTGTCCTTGAGAGGTCCGCGACTCGATTGATTTGGACTGCTTGTCGGAGTTGTTCCTTCAAACAGGTCAACACCGTTATAAGCCTCTTTTCCGATCGAATCTAAAAGCTTCTTTTTTCTCTGCTTGGCCTCTTCTAGTTTCTTTTGTCTGCGTCCGCTATCAACTTTACGAGTGACTGGTTTAGCTTCAACGATTGGTTGCGCTTGAGATGTACCTCTAACCACTTCTGATACAATCGTGGAAAGTGTACCTTCTTCAAATAACACCTCTTTAATACATTCTTTAATTAAAGGCTTTAGAATATTCTTTAATTCGTTCTTTTTCATTTAATCTCCTAAGATCTTCTTAAATAAGCCGTCAATGATATTCTCTTTGGCTTCGTTTATTTTTGTCTCATACATTCCGCGTTTTTCAGGATACATATAAGCATCAGGAGTAGATGGTTCAGATACAATATCAAAACATATAAGTTCAAAATCTTCTTGGACAACTGTGTTGCCCATGCTTTCTTTAACAGATCCTAATCCACGAGATGAAATGCCAAGCTTAATGCCGGATTTGATGAGATCCTTAAGGATTCTTCCGGAAGGGGTATCTAAAACTTTAATTTTTCCCATTACATCTTTACCTTCCCACCAAATATCTGTTACAACGTGAGAAACGTTGCGTAAATTTATTACTGAGTCGTCTGGGTGATCTAGTTCACCTAAGGCTCGGTTGTCGGCCACTACTTTATCGTAGTTATTAACTTCTCTTTTTAATACATTTATAGGGTAAGATCTTCCATTGCCGTTTTTCTTATCAGCAGTCTGAAGTCTTCCGGATAGATACATTGCGCCATTAGATATTTCCTTCTTCTCTCTTTCAGTGAGAAGGTCTTGGCAAACCCCATCTTTACAAAGGGTATAAAACTCTGTTAAAAGTTGTTTCTTCATTTAAATCTCCAAATAATACGGTCTCTCTCCGCGCGTTTCAGGAACCCGAACAACAACGACGAACAGGTTGTAACATCCATTTCTTAGTCATATCATTCTCCTTGAGTTTGTTTGTTGTGCATAATAGTAGACCCAGGTTGTTCATGACACTCAGGAAACTTATCTAAAACTTCCTGATACATAGCTATCCTTTGGCTAGCCGAAATGATATTCATGCTACTGTTTATCTTGTCCGCGACGGCTTGTACTGCAGCCAGATATGCTTTCTTGTCACACCCAGCATCTCTAAATGTTCCTAATCGATCAGGTTTACCTTGATGTTGGGGATCATATGGGGTTGATCCATCATCAAAAGGTGTGCCCATGCTGTCTAATTCTTCTTTAATAAGCTCTTTGAGTTTTTTAACTGTTAATTTCATCTTTATTTCTCCTTATTCCGAAATCATCCACCAACATTGATAAGATGTAACTTGTACCTGCGGAAATACATCCACACAAAATACCATTGACTAAATTGTATTCAAATGTAAATAGTTCTGTAAAACCATTTACGGCAAACAAAAACACTCCAACCCAAAAGCCCATACATAAAGGGCAGTGAAACAGTGTGTTCCATTTCTTTGAATAGTCTTTTGCGGGTCTTATGTTTTCAAAAATTTTCCCATGAACAAGTATAAAAGTCATGCCGTATGCGGCAAGAATAAAATGTATTAACTCCATAGATCCTCAATAAGTGTAACGACCATAAACATACGGAGCAAACATTCCTTTTTGGTGCATTGAACCTTTCTCTTCTTCCTGAGGTACTTCGCCGAGTTCTGTTGTTTCATTATCTTCTGGATCTGTGAAGTGATTCTCCAGTGATTCTTCATATTCCCTAGCGTCATCCATCATTGGTTTTTCTAATCCCATCCATTCTGCTATCATAATCACACTGGTTTCATAAATATCATATTCTTTTGATTCAATTATTTTTCCTTCTAAGGATCCGTATACATTTCCACCCTGAACGGAGTCGTATACTATAATTCCTTTTTTCCGTAGGTGATCAAATAGCCGCGCCTCAGCGCCATAAACGACCTCTGTCATTAGATCTTTTGCGAAAGCTACAATTTTTCTTTGCTGCTTAAGGACCACAATATCAATATCGTTATGATCAAATATAAGAAAATCACCATTTAAAGCCTCCCTTACATTCAAATTAAAGTCATAATCAACTGGTAACGCCCCTTTCACGGTAACCTTAATAACTCTTTCTTCTTTTGGGGAATTTATAACAACATTAATTGCCATTGTCCATCTCCTCTGCCAAATCCTGTATGTAAAAAAGTCTCTTGACCATATCTTCATTTATAGGATTGCTCTTGAATTCTTCGAGTTTTACCAGAACTTTCTTAACCTCTTCTAAGTGCGAGGGGTTAGGGTTGCTCTCTTTAAGTTCTATAATATTTTTTAACTTATTCTTTAATCTTCCGACCTCTTCATTCATAAATGATTTTAAGCCAAGGCCATTGTCTGAAAAAGAAACGATATAGTTTGTCAATAAAGCCTTTTGTTTCTCTCTAAGGGTTTTGTCATAAGTCTCATTAAATTTATCAACAAAAGTGTTGTAAGTAAGATTATCGATATGTTTCATCTCTACAGGCTTATTATTTTTCTTAGGTTGGAGTATTTGTATTACTTTAGTTTCTATGATCAACCTAGACTTGGCATCCAAAGAATCAGAAGCTAACCATTGACCAACTGTCGCAATATTCTTATAGTTTGGAACAAAATTCTTAAAAACAGAATTTGACAGTTGTTTGTTTATTGTATCAATTAAGTTTGTTTGGGAGTTAAAAACGTCTTTACGGTCCAGTTTACTAAAATCTTTCTTTGTTTCAAAAAGAAATCTAGCAGAAAAATCTTTTGTCATTTTATCCTTGTTTTCGAGGATAGACTTATATATCTCTAATTCATCTCTTAATATAGACCCTTTGGTAAAGTTTTCCTTTATCATGCCTAGTATTACATTTTTTCTATCATTGTTCTTGCGAACGATAGCTACCGTTAACTCTTTAATTAAAGATTCGTAGAGAAAAGCGGTATTTCTTTTCTTATTGTGCTTCATCTTCTGGTTCCTTTGTTTTTAATAAACTTTCAATCAGCATATCTACATGCTGGCTTGTACTAAATAGTTTTTTCTCTTCCAAATCATTGTAAGAAGTATTTTCAGTAATTCCCTTCGCTAGCGACATTAATCCACCAGCGCCTATATATCCGGGCAAAGTTGATCGTGCTGTGTTACCATATTCCCCGGTCGCTTGATTTTTCAAGTGTTTCTTTCTTCCACCTTTGGAGTATGAGGATTGATGTCTTTTATATTTTCCACGTTTGTACTGTGGTTCGTCCTCTGGGGTTTCAGTTATATCATCTCTTTTTGCTGGTGGTTCGGCTAATAATACTTCATCTTCAGCCGCCGGCTCTTCTGCTGCTGGTGGTTCTCCGCCACCAAGTTCAGCGCCAAGATCATCTCCCAGGTCGTCTCCTAAATCTGCGCCCAATCCACCACCGGCTTCTCCTCCACCTTCTGGTGGTTTACCTGCTGCTTCAAGCGAGCCCATGAATTTCCTGTCGTAGTACATTTCCCTTTGCATTCTTAAGAATTCCTCTTCGGAAATTCCAAACATATTTTCTGCGACCCATCTTCTAGAAAAATATCCTTCGGTAGCGTTGGCAGCAACGGTAAACTTCTTATCCCAATGTTCAAGCTCTTGAAGTTCTGCTATCTTAGATGGATTGTTTAATTTTAAAGTAAAAGACAGAAGGTCATCATTTCTAAATCCCATCGTGAATAGGTGAATAATTCCTATCTTCTCCAGCTCAGCAATTACAACCCTTTGAAGTCTTTGAATGGTTCGAGCAAATCTGACATCTTTTTGCGCTAAGGTTGTCTTATCTTCTGTCGCTCCATCTCCCATGGTCAAATAAGATTGTGGTATCTTCAGGGCGGAGAACAACTTATCCCTGAGGTACTTGACGTCATCAACAGTCCCAGTGAACTGACCGCCAGCTAGATTTTGTATATCTGTGTTTGATTGGCCCCTAATGGGTATATAATAATCCTCTTCTATAGATAAGGGATTATATCTTAAATCTAGTCGACCAGTTTTCGGGTCTGTTATCTGATGGCGTTTCATTTGTGTCATGACTTTTTGCATATATTGCTCAACGTCTTGTGGAGGAATGTTCCCAACGTCTATTTTGAATACTCTTCTTTCGGGGGAACGAACAATCCGATACGCCATCATAGCGTCTTCTAGCAAGGTAAGTTGTCTCCATATTCTTCTCGCAGGTTCCAGTACGGAAGTTCCATATGGAGCATGCTTATCATTTCCTAAAATTCTAAAATGAGCCATTTGCCAATTTTCTAGGGTCATACCAGCAGAGTTCCACTGATATTGGACATAGTTGGGATTAGATTCATCTTCTCCTTCTAATCGTTCAATCTCTTGAGCTGGGAGACCAATGCAAGATTTGATACCCATCTGGTCCTCTATGTCTAAATAAAGAAAGAGGTCTCCGTATTTGCACATAGTTCTACACCAACCAAACAAATTATGTTCAATATTTAAAACATTGTGATAAAGGTTGCTCAAAATTGACTTTATCTCTTCGTTAGGACAATTAATTCTCAGCATAGATTGTATAGATGAATGTGTGGTCATCTCATCGGCATAAATATCCAATGAAGAGGCGATCTCCGGAGTATACTCCATTTGATCAAAATCCACATAACGCTCAGTTCGATTTCTATTTGAAATCATGTTGGCCGCTAGAACCGTCATCGGGTTGTATTCAACCTTCTTAAATTGCTTTCCAGATGCTGATGTGAACTTGTTCGCGTAAATATCTAAATGTCGGCGTCGTAATTGACGACCTGTTTGAGTTCTCCTGCTGGTTATTGGACCAGAGAAAAGCCTAGTTAGAGATTTAAATAAACTGTTTTCTTGATTGTAGGGGTTCTTTCCCAAATGTCTTTTTCTTTTTGCCACTTATTTATCCTTTGAAAATCCAAGCAAATTGCTTTGGTAGCGATAACTCTTCTTCATATTTAGTTGCGAAATCTTGTTTGTAACCTTGTTGACCTTTGATGCACGTATTCATTACATTGCTTTTCATAAACATACCATCTAACATTGCTTTTCTATATTCCGTATCTTTTTTCGATACTGTCAGGGCTGTATCTCTTACCCAACACATAATAGCCAGGGCCATTATAAGATCATCATGATAGGATCGCATCGCTTCTGGTTTGCCGTTGTTCCAAATAAAAGTTCTGAATTCATTAAATGTACGAGAGGAATATGTCTTTAGTAGTTTGTTTCTGATGAATTCTTCTAGTTTTGCAACAACTAAAGGTCTTGTTTTAATTGAAGTTGTAAATCCGGGTACTGCGTTGGTCATGTGTTCCCCTTGGGATTGATTTACAAATTCGTGAGTCCCTTTAACTGAATAATAAAGATTTGTATATCCTAATGTAACTAGTTTTTCTAAAACCGAAATACCTATACCATTGTTCTCAACAACTAGAAGGCAATTTCCATACTCTGTGGCGGCAGAAAATATCATTTGAGAGTACATGTCTAGATTCGGCTTCCCTTGATACTCAGCTATAATTTCCATCGTTTCTAATTTTAAAATGTGAAATACAGAATTGTCAGCCCCGTCGCCTCTAGCAACATCGGCAACAAGCAAATAAGTGCTACCCTCTTGGTATTTTTCCCATATCCAAAAATTTCTATCATATCCAGTCCTATATTGTGGTTCTTTGATATTTTCATTTAGCCATGCAATATCATCGGCATGTATAACAGTGTCACCGGAAGTATTAAAATTACACTCTAATTCTTGTGCGATTTGTCTTCTGGACATGTTTTTAGTTTCTTTATTAAACCATTCCCGGTCTCTTTCCGGATGAACATCCCATGGCAAAAGTATTGGTTTAAAATCATTTTCCCCTAAGTCTGCATCTACGTAGGTTTTGTGAAACCAATTTCCTACACCGTTTGGAGTAGAGAGGGCAATACATCTACCACCTGTGGATAGTGTGGGATAAAGACCGGTCCATAATTCACCAAGCCCATCGATATGAGCGGCCTCATCAATTACTAATAAAGACAACGCCTCAGAACGTCCAGCATCTCCAGATGTTGATGCAGCCTTAATTTGTGATCCGTTTGATAGCTCAAATGAAGTTCTGTTGTCAACTTTAATCTTTGCAACTCTCATCCACTCCGGAAGATAGTTCATTATGTTTTTAACTTTCTTTACAAGATTTGCTGCTGTGGCAAACTTGGTTGCGATAACAAGAACGTTCTTGTCTCTGTGAAACAACATAAGCCAAACGCAATAAGCAGCAGAGATCGTTGAAATCCCAAGCTGCCGTGCTTTTAATATAACTGTAAAGCGAAAATCGTTGAAATCATCAATAAGATCATCTTGATATGGGTAAGTTTGAAATGGGATTAAGCCTTTAAGTGGGTGAGAAATTCGACAATAGTTATTTATGAAATACTTGGGATCCTTCCCAGATTTCACAATCTCTTTTACAATGTCTTTTTTTGATAATTTAAACGCCATTTCATTTCATTATTTCTTTTTATTGTCATTCTTCTTAATGTATTCGTTCTTGGGTCTTTTAGTGGAGTGTTGTTCTAAGAATTTCCTAGTAACATCGCGAGTCATATCCACAGAAGGTTCCAAATAAGGTTCAGCATCCATTCCACTAATTTTATAATGTTGTGAAGCTTGAACAAAAGAACGTACGCGAGAAGTTGATTGAACCATTACTTTTACTTCTCCGTCCTTCGTCAGAGTTACTGATTTACCGGTGATTACCTTGTACTCTTTCATTAAGAATTTCTTTATTTCATTGAGCATTCTCTCTATGTCTTGCTCAAATTTTCCACCATAAACTTCTTTAAGCTTGATGTCGGATTGATAGTTGATACAAATTTTAGGACCGTAAAACTTAACAGAAAAGCCATCCATAACTCGTGAATCTAAAATTGGACACCCCTCTTCGCGTTTAAGACCAACGGGTCTTGCTTCTCCATCGAGGGCAAACCTTTCATCGTGTGCGCCGTCATAAGCGTTTGCAGCAGCTTGTGCTAATCCTTGTATAATTTCTAATGTATTTGAACTCATTTGTTTGGTCTCCAGCCTGTTTTCCATCTTTCCTCTCGGCCTTCTATCCATTGTATGTAGCATTTTTCACAACATGTAAATTTTGTCATATAGACATCATCATTAGATTTAAAAGAATACGTATTACAAACGGGACAAGAACGATTAGAATTCTTCATAATTAGTTTCCTAGGAATTAAAACTCCATTTATCTCTTGCTTATCATGATCTTCTTCTTCTATCTCGTTGCTATGCATTTGTTTTAATTGAGAGAGATATGTTTTTTCCTTTTCGTCATCCCAATCTTGCTTAGGATTCTTAACTGTTTCTTTTCCATATTTTTTTGCGATTGCTTGTTCTATCTTTATAGCATAATTTGGATCTTTACTTTTCATTTTTCCCCTGCCAGTCGTGTGAAATTTTATCTTCTTTAATTGGACCACCTTTTGCATACGTCCGGCAACTTCGGGCACTATGGCACTTAAAATGATGCATCCAGCAATAACCTAGTCTCCCGTCATCGTCAGATACAGGACCTGGCATACACTTGTCCATTCTAGGACTGATGTCAAACGCAACGCAGTTTCCACAAATAGATTTCTTTGCTGCTTCTTCCGTAGTATTCCAGTGCTTAGCTATTTCTTTCCAATAATCCGCTGGTTCATTTACATTAAGTGGGCCATATTGTATATGTTCTGCCTGTATTGCTTCATCTCTGTTTTTAGTATTCAGCTTCAGATCTTGTGTAGCCTTAGGGCAAATCATTTTTTTTATTTTTTTTAAAATTCTTACTTTCATTGTGTCAATCCTGGTTTAACGGCGTACATTATTCCAATCGCTGTCCCAGCACCGATTATAAAACCACCTGCTATAATTAGTATCTCATCGCGAGGCTTTAGTTCTTTTATCTGGTTATCACGGATTTTTAAAATCTCATTAAGCTTTGTTGTTTCTGCTTTATATTGTGCTGCGAGGAGGTCGTATTTATATTTCTCGTCAATCTTAACCTTATTGACTTCAAAGTCGATACGTACATCACATGACATTTTAGATGTTTGATGTTCGATAGCAAGTTTTTTCATTGCCTCGTCGTTAAGCAAGGTTCCGTCCCACAAAACACACTCTCCGGCTTTGACCTTTGTATACAATGGTTCAGCCGAAACCATTGAGGATAGTAATAATAGAATCATTTTTTTCCTTTATTTTTCTTATTGATCGAACGCCTAAGACTTGTGACTTCTTCCTCAAGATGATCAAGGCGATGTTGGGTCGTATAATAGAAGCCTGCGAGAACAACGACAATTGTTCCGATTGTTATTAATTGTGAAATTTCTAATTTCATTCTTCTTCTATTCCCATTTCACCTAGGAAATCATTAATTATTTCTGGATCAGATTGAACTTCCGAAAGTCGTCTTAACTTTTCTTTTCTTAATTCTTCTTTCTTTTTCTCAAATGAGAGTACGTTTTCTTGATGGGCCTCATTGTGCGAATCATGGGCCTGTTCATGGGCCTCAACCAATTCTTTTCCGGAGTTTTCAATAATCTCTCTTTCTCTGTCAAAGTTTTTCTTAGAAACTTGAGCTATTATCTTATATTCTCTAGCTTTAGAATAACCAACAAGAAATGCTACCAGAGAGGCAAGACTAAATACAAGCCACCTCCAGTGAGCCGAGCACCATGCTCTAGTCTTCTTCCACCAGGTCATTACATACCTTTCCAGACTTTCGCAATATCAATAACTGATTGTCCACCGATGTACATGGCAGCAATCATTGCCCATGTATCAGGGTCTAGAGTTGACCAAATCATTAAACCGGTTGCGGCCATAAATACCAATAATTTGCGACTTATAACTTTTGCTTGAAATTGATCGAGCATTCCGGCTTTCGACACAGAACAACACTCACAGCTACAATTACATCCATCTTTGCAATCTTTACAACAATCGCAAGGTGTGCCTTGACAATCTACATTTTGTTTTTCCATCTTTGATCTCCTTAAGTAATAATATTGTAACATAAAAAAACCTATTTAGCTTTTACACTAAATAGGTTGCAAATTGTTAAATGTTTACTTTGGCATAGCCATCAAACTTATCAATGTCTATCGTCATGTCCACCGCGTCTTTCAAATGATCAAGATGGGAGATAAGCAATACGGTCTTAAATTGATTTTTAATCATACCAAGAAGTCTGACGAAACCCTCCATGTGCTCTTGATCTAAAGCCGTTGCTGGTTCGTCTAAAATAAACAGCTCGGATTTGGGAAGATTGGTTATCGCAATCATTGCAAGGCGAATTGCCATTGAAGCAATTGTTTTCTCAGCTCCGGATCCCATCGACAAAGGTCTTTTATCATAATTTGGATGCTTGATATATAATTCAAGCTTCTTATCTTGATTCTCAAAGAATACTTCAAATTCAACGATGTTAGCAAGAATTTTAGTAATCTCTCCGTTGATAACAGGAAGCTTCTGCTGAATGATCTCATAGGAAATTCCGTTCGGATGCATACAGTTTATAAAGGTATCATAGGCAATCCACTCTTCTTGTAAGTCTTTAAATTCATTCTTCTCTTCATGAAGGGAACTTATAGCTTGCTTGGCTGTTGCTTCTTCGATAAGATACTCTTGAGTTAATTTATTACACTTATCCAAATAAGAGTTGTTCTTAATTTTCTTTTTAGTCAGAGCATCTCTTTCTTTGAAAAGAGTTTCTTTGTTCTCTATAGCTTCACGATTTTCTTCGTATTGTTTTTTCTTTCTAGATAGTGAACCAAGTTGATTTTTTAATAATTCAATCTTTGTTTTGTTTTGATCTAGATACAGACGATTTCTTTCCAGAGATCGCTCAGATTTTCTCTTGTTCTCTGTTGTCGTATTAAAAGCATTGATCTGCTTATTGATTTCATCAATGTTTATAAGCGCAGCACGTCCTTCAATTGAATCTAATTCAGCACGGAAGCTAGCCAACTCTTCTTTTGTCTCCGGAAGGGAGTCTTTTGCCTTATTAGCATCGCATATAAATTTACAAGTTTTAAATTTGTCTCCACATGGGATTCCATCAAGAAGTTTTATCTTCTTGTTTTGACTCTTAAACTTCACCTCAGAATTCTTTTTAAGTCCTAAAAATTGGTTCTTTTCGAAAAGAATTTGAGCATGATTGTTTTTAAGGTGTGTTAGGTTATCTAAGTCATAACCCTCTAGAAACTTTATATAATTCGTGATAAATTCTTGGTCTTTTTGGATTTTAGGGTGAATTTCCAAATTATCACGAATTATTTGATCTTTTTCTAGATTTTTGTCTTTAATTTCACAGAGAACCGAGTCAATATCTATGATTTCTGCCGGAATTGAAGAGATTAGTTCATTAATC
>UEXM01000955.1_pt1 | contig 27155 bp, 47 predicted proteins | sample 1796661 | NCBI WGS metagenome assembly UEXM01 (sample SAMEA4772469, study PRJEB27181) | metagenome
CCAAGCTAACATAAGGAAAATAAAGTGAAAATCACAAAGAGACAACTTAGAAGAATTATTCGAGAAGAGAAAGCACGCCTTAATGAGGCTTTCGACGTAAATGATATCGACATGAGAGCCACAGATTTCAGCTTATACGATGAAGCCGGCGATCTAGATGTTGAAGGCGATCTACGAGATCCTGTTGCACTTCGTGCATTGGCTGATGCTCTCGAAGGACTGCTTTCAGGACAAATTATGCCCAACGGACGTGTTGCTCTAGATCTCAATTAGAAGGAAAACAGATGCGTATCACTAAAAGACAACTAAGAAGAATTATTCGCGAAGAGAAGCGCAAGGTTCTGGCTGAGAAACATGTCCGACGCACTGTGCGTAGGAGGCTGATGGAGCTTATGCCCGGACCAACGGGTGGTAAGCTCATTGCAGAGTTCGAGGACGGTGCCTACGTGATCAACAATGAGTTTGTCACTAGTGGTGAAGATCATATGCTCGATCAGTTGCAGGATATTCTCGATATGGGAGTGACCCACGTCGACGATGCGGGACCGTCTCAGGGCGCGCCCGACGGCCACGGAATGGTTCCGATCGCGCAATGGGAGAAGATTATTACCGACCAGGTCGATCATCCTGAGAACCGTAGAGCTTTTGAAGGCCAGCCTCCGCCAACCCGTTGGAAAAACTAAGGCAACACACATGAAAATCACAAAGAGACAACTAAGAAGAATTATTCTAGAATCCGCTCTTGACGCTCCATTTGAGTGGGAAGACAAAGAGTATACAGTGACAGAGCGCAAGCCTTCAAGACATAAAGGTGTCCAAAACGGTAAGCCGATGGATTTAGTTATATGGGATTTTCTTAATCCAGACAAGGGTGGGCCTGGTAGTGGATCCATGGATATTCCTAAGGGAATGGATCTAGAAGAATACTTGAAATCCGGCGGAAAAGAAGGATTTCCGGATTACTATCGCAAGCCTGAGACTGGTGCTGATATGAACAGAGCAATTAAGGCAGCTGAAGAACGTGGAGACTGGGATAATCGTCGTCAAAGCGAAGGAACCAGTATGAAAATTACCAAGCGTCAACTAAGAAGAATCATCCGAGAAGAGAAGCGGAAAGTTCTGGCTGAACGTAAGGTTCGTCGGATCGTACGACGACGGTTGATGGAACAGGCCGGTACACTTGCTAGCGAAGGTGATCTCGTGTCAGCAATTAAAGGTAAGGACATCAAGATATCGATGGGTGGATCTGGAATGCAAATTGATATTCAAGGAGAAACATCTTATAATGCCGACGATGTACTCGGCCAAATGTGGGAAGAGATGGGACCCGAAGGGGCTTTACAAGCTCTAGAAGGATCCGCAAGAAGTGTTAGTATCGACCCCGACACCGCAGAAGATCTCGGCCTATCCGGTTCGGATAAAAACGTTAGTAAAGCGGGTTATTGGGGCCCGGGCGGATACCACGAATACTAAAAGAAGCACACAGACTTAAGATGAGCTAATAATCAATCCAACGTAAGATCGAAGAAGATTCTCATTCGCCGGCTTCTTAGCCAAGATATCAAAGATATTTTGAGCATTCACACCCTGCGGCATCGCAGCCGCAAATCCCTCAAAATCACCAGTTTCCAACATTTGACGAACCTTGGTACCGCTAATATTTGGTGTGCCCTCGCCGCGTGTGAAAGCTCCAGGATTCTCTTCAGCAGCTAAAACGCAGTTTCCTGATGCTCTAAGGATGGGGCAATACTTTTCTAGATTAGATTCAGGATAATTTTGTGCAGTATCTGCAGGGTCTGAATATACGACCAGTGTATCTTCATTTACAGGATTTTTGTCAGCTTCACCCAGTGCGTCGTAAACCTTGCGTACAGGTGACCCACCGTATTCGATTTCTACGTTTCCTGGCATGATGCCTTCCAGCTCTTCTTTCCATACACGAGCCATATCACCGCCTAAGATCGGAAACTCACCTTTGCGTTTTCTGTCAGACGTGGAAACAAATAGCTTTACTAGGTCATTTTCTGATGCTGCCATGGTTACCAATGCATGATGTCCTGCATGGTATGGCTTCGCCGATACAGGTACTAAGCCGATTTTCATGTTGCTACTCCATATTTAATGTTAATAAGTATGCGTTATGCGTGTATAATTGTACGTGCAACGAGGGAGTTGAATACATTATGAGTCAAGATAGAGAATGGGTCAAGCAACAAGTTATCAATATATTGTTGAAAGAAGACGCCGCTTCCAGACATTCAGATCTCTGGAATACATTTGTCGCGCCTTTCACAGATATTGTAAAGGCTGCAGGTCTTTCAGGCCAAGACATATTGAGTGCTGTCAAGTTAAACCTTAAAGTTCTAATATCACTCGATCCAGACACGATTCAAAAGGCACATGATGACTATGATAAAAGAAAAGAAGCACTAGACGCAAAATGGAAGCCGATGATGGATGCAAACAAGGCTGCAGGAGGCGGAGATGCTGCTCTCCTTGCATTTGCAGTTGCGCCTGGTATGTTTTTAGGTGCACAGCTTGGAAAAGGCGCTGTAAAGGCACCAGCAAACATCTATGACTACATGGACGAAGCTGGATGGTCACTGCCACTCAAAGGCATGATTCCAGGTGCCTCAAAAGCACCGCCACCAGATCCTAATGAAAAAAAGGGCATATTAGGCACAGCAAAAGATGTTGTTGGGAAGCTAGCTGATATCTTTTTTATTGCTCATCATGCGCCTAAAGGGACATTGATCGCCGAAGCTAAAGGTGAATCAGATGCCTTGCAGTTTTCCATTGGTGAAGCTGATGACAAAGTTGATGGCGACGCCAAAGAAGACAAGAAGCAGACTGGGATCAAAGATATTGACAAAGAGATTGAAAACTATTTTGAAGAGACCGGTTTAGATCAAGTCTTCAAGGAGCAAGCAGATGAGATGCTTGACATGAGAGAAGAAATGCTCGACGAATTAGTATCGAAGGCAAAACCCCAACTAGATCTACTATCAGCTCTTATTGCTTCACAAACCCCAGAGGAGTTTGCTAGTGCATTAGAAACTGCTAAGCAAGCCGGAATGGAAGCTGCTGTACCACCTTCATTTAAAGCTGATTTTGAAAAACAGGCCGAGACAATTGCAAAGGATGAAAAGTTTTTGGAAGATCTTAGAAAAGATAATCCACAAATCACAGATGAAGAAGCCTTAGAAATTGCCACAAAAACTGCCTTCTCAAGTGCTAAGGATCAGTTGCAATTACAACTTGAAGACGGTCGAGAAGAAGTTGTCGAACAAGCTATCGAGGCAATGGAATACGATCTTCCGGAAGAATCTAGCAAAAAGATAATTGAAAAGACTCCGCAAGGCAAGCAATATTATGAGCTTTTAGATAAGGCAAAAAATCAGTTAATGGATTACATTAGACAATAGCATGTTACAATCTTTTAGACGTTTTTGTTTTATTTAAGGAGAGATAAGTTATGTCATCTGGATCTAATAGGTCTAATCGATGGGTACCTGAGATTATGTATGAAGAAGCCGAAGAAGGCTTGACATCAAACATTCCATTTATTCAGGTGCCTGAATCAGAAGTAATGCCCGGAGTATTGTTCATTTTTGAATCTAGAGACACCGGAGAGTTTGAACCTGGGTCGAATGGTGAAGATTTGCCAGTTACAGACCTGGAACTACATCAGTTTTGTAACATGTCAACACTCAAAGAAAAGCTAAGCACTCAAGAGTATGATCGTGTAAGAGCTGTTTTAGGTCTTGAGCCACTAAAAGTTGCAGCCCATAAAGGATCGCAGATTACAGAACGCATAAGAAATAGCGTTTCTAATCCCGATACTTGATATTCACCACTTTACGCTTCTTTCCAGAAGCATTATATGTGAAATGATCTTCAGCAGACTTTTTATACACAACCCTGTCTGGGCTTTTTGCAGGCGTTTCAGGGTTGTTTTGTGGTATATGTTTTTCGTCGCGAACGGAAACAGCGATAACCATTCCGCACATAACTGCTATACCAACTAGAAACCCCACTAGTATATAAAAAGTGACATTCATGGCTGAACAAAGTGTAAAACTGCCCAAAGGCGGTGTAAAATATAAAAGAACAATAAAGGAGAATTTATGAGTTACATCACTAGGGATATGGCCGAAAAGGCACTTGCTAAGATGAATAAATTTCATTCTGACTTAGGCGCAGTCTTTGAACAACATGGCATGAATTTAAAGTCAAATCTAGGAAGACGAAATATTCTGCTCTCTCAGGCACAGGAAAAATTCTTTGCTGAAGAGCTAGCCAAGACATATGAAGGCGTTATCAGTGACGGCAGAACAGGTCAGCCTGATATCGTTATCGAGTCCCTGGGCAAAGAACTGGAGTGTAAATTGACCTCTAGGACAAAGTCAGGTGCGTACAGCTTTCAATCAGACTTTGAAACTCTTCAGAAAAAAGGTTCCCTGGATTATCTTTACGTTGTTGCAGACGAAAACTTTGAAAAGTTTACAGTGTTACATTACGAAGGTCTAACGACTAGCGACTTTAGACATCTTTCCCCGGGCGCTCGAGGTAAGGTTTCTATGAAGAAACATGCTGCAAATAAGAAGTTGGTAAAAGTATACGGAGACTTGCAGTCAAAGTCTATGGTTAACATCAAGCGCCTCGAGGGTCTACTATCTAAGAGTGATATTCCAAACTATATGCGCAAAAAATACACAAAAAGCTTGAGTTATTGGAAGACTGAGCCTGAGAAATACACAGTTATTCTAGAAGACATTTAATAGTCAAGCATCATATTTATAGACAGGAGGACACGCATGAACTTTAATTTTGATAGAATGTCTCACTTAGCAGGCATTGAAAACGAAGAAAAGCATCTGCTATCTGAGAATGCAGAAGTACTAAGTGAGTCAGATGAGTCTAGACTTCGAAACATTATTAGAGAAGAGCTTAAGATGGCTATGGATATGTCATATGAGCAGCAAATGTTTGACGCTGTACAAGACAACAAGTCTTTAGCACAAGCAGTTCATTTTGCTAGTATTTCTAAGTACGGAAAACTAAATCCTTCACACACAGATACCCATCCTGCTCGCCGAATCGGCGCGGGCTTTGTCGGCGGTCTAGGCTTTCATTAAAACACAACTTCCCTTGAACATTTAAATTAAACGCTGTATTTTTGTGCAGGAGGTTTAAGTTATGTACGAAGTTGGACAGATTATTTTTTTGGTTGCCAAAAAAGCACAATCAATATTGGCTGCGCAGGTATGCGAGCAAAATGTTAAAAAGACGCTAGACGGTGAGGAAACTACATTCCGAGTAAGGATTGGTGGCGACTTTGATGATCCGGCGGATATTAAGCTATACGATCTAGATCGAATTGATGCTGATATCTATGGGAGCCCAGAAGAAGCTGCTGAAAGCCTTTATAAAACGGCTCAGCTAGCAATTGATGGATTAGTAAGTGGTGCAATAGAAGATGCTGCAAAGTGCTTCGACTATCAGCCACTACCCGTAAAGAAACCTGCTAGGTCTAAGGCTAAAAAAGCATCAACCTCCAGGCGTCCCAAGCCGGCTGAAAAGACAACCTCACCAACTCCAGACACAAAACCCCCTGAAGATATGTCAACATACATAACGATGCCTGATGGCACGCAAGCAAGACTCAAGACACCTATTGACAACATTGCATCTGGAGAGTAATTAAAATGAAGGTACTTCTTCTTGACGGCTATAATTTACTGTATAGGGCGAGGTCTGGGTTTAAGAAGGGCGACAATCCAATTGTCTTCAACTTCTTCAGAAGCCTCCGACCGCTTATTGAAAAATTTAAGCCTGATGTAGCATATTTTGTTCTAGAAGGCAAGCCCAAGGCGAGACTAGCTCAAGATGCTAATTACAAAGCTCAGCGTGTCTATCACGACCGTGATGACTTTAATAGGCAGAGAAATGAAATAATCAGAATTATGACAGAGCAATTTCCAATTACAGTTGCTCGACATGAAGATTATGAGTGCGACGATGTAATAATGAATCTTGCGACTATTAGGCATGCCCAAGATGATAGTGTGATCATTTCTTCTGACACAGACTTCATACAGGTACTGCAGAGTGACTGCAATGTTCGCCTTTATAATCCTATCAAGAAGAAGTTTATAGAAGCACCAGAGTACGATTACGTATCCTGGAAGGCATTGCGTGGCGATGCTGCAGATAATATACCCGGCTTTCCGGGAATTGGTGATAAAACAGCTGACAAACTCATGAACAGTCCTGTCCTTCTTAAAGAATTTTTAGAAAAAGATGAAAATCAGAATCTTTTTGATCACAATGTATCAATGATTCGCGTTCATGATATGACAAGCGACATAGAAACAATTCAGGAAACCACATCTAATTTTTGTCATGAGGACTTACGTAAAAAGTTTACTGAATACAAGTTTTATGCAATGACAAATGACACATCATGGAAAAAGTTTGTAGACACGTTTGACTGCTTAGTTTAATTTACTGTAGTCGCACAAGGGAGTATTTTATTAACATGGATAAGTTAAATCAAAACGACATACGCCTTTTAAGAGAAAAAGGCCTTGTAACTGAGTCTGATATCGTCTATATGATGGGTCAGGTAATTATTGCCGAAAACATTCAGTCCGGCGTAAAAAGAATTGTTGAGGCACCAAATTTGTTATTAGAGTGTCGACGTCAAATTTTAAGAGGGTAAATGTCTGAATTCAAGATTGTCTCATTTGATTGGGAAGCATCTGACAAAATATTTGAAGGTGTAGAAAAGCTAGCGTTAGCAGTTCGAACTACAATGGGACCGTCAGGTCGCAACGTAGTAATTGAAAAGCCGGGTCGCCCACCACACTTAACAAAGGATGGGGTCACTGTTGCACAGTCTGTTAATCTAAAAAATAGATTTCAAAATCTAGGTGCACAAATTGTAAAAGAAGCAGCACAGAGAAGTGCTGAGGTTGCGGGCGATGGAACCACAACTTCAACTGTTTTGGCACATGAGCTATACTCTAGAGGTCGTCAAATGGTCGCAGCTGGCTTTGATCCAATGAAAATATGTCGAGGCATCTATGCAGGATCTGCTGCTGTTTCTGACGAGATCAAAAACCTATCAGTTAGTGTCCGTGACAGAGAAGATATTGTTAGTGTTGCTACTATTTCTGCGAACGGAGATGCTGAAATTGGAAATATGATAGCTGATGCACTAGACTCAGTTGGTCAGACTGGCGTTGTAACTGTTGAGCCGGCTAAGGGCTTCGAGACTGTTCTGGATATTGTAGAGGGTGTCAAATTTGACAGAGGATATGTCTCACCCTACTTTGTGACAGACCAAGACCGTTTGCATGCAGAGTTTCTAAAATGTGATGTCTTTGTGACAACACAGAAGATTGACAATATTAAAAAAGTATTGCCCGTATTAGAAAAGGCCCATGAAACGCAGAAGCCTTTGCTTATTGTGTGTGCAGACATAGATGCAGAAGTTACACAAGCGCTAGTTATGAACAAGCTTAAGGGCACACTTAATGTATGTGTAGTAAAAGCCCCGCTTTATGGTGATGTACAAGCAGAAGTACTTAAGGATATAGCTGCTGTGACAGGAACCACAGCTTTTAACGCCGGCGACTATGATGAAACAAACGGTTCACTTAAAGAAGGATGGTCACTAGGTAACTGTCGAAGAGTAGTAGTAACAAAAGGTGCAACACTTCTAGTTGGGTGCAAGTCTACACCTGAAGCTGTTGAGTCTCGTTTGACCGTAGTAAAAGAACACCTTTCACGAGTCAGCATTGATGAGCAGGAAAAAGACTACTATTTAATGCGTTCAAGCATGCTATCAGGCGCGATAGCTGTAATTAGGGTCGGCGGAGCCACAGAAGTAGAAATGAGAGAGCGCAAAGACAGGGTTGATGACGCTGTTAGCGCAACTATGGCTGCTAATCTGGAAGGCATCTTGCCTGGCGGCGGTACCGCACTAGTGCGCGCCATGTCTGCTATTAAGAAGTGTGAAAAGAAAGGTGAAGACAGCTTTAATGCAGGTCTTCGAATTGTTGAGCAGGCATGTGAAGCGCCTCTCAGGCAAATTGTCAGTAATACAGGCGGCTCTCCTGAAGTTGTGTTAGAAAGAGTCATTAAGTCCAAGCAAGGGAAAGGTTATAATGCACGAACAAAAGCATACGTTGACCTATTATCTGAAGGCATTGTTGATCCTACAAAGGTAGTAAGATCAGCAATAGAAAATGCAGCCTCTGCTGCTTGCAACCTAATATCGATTGGTTGTGCTATAGTCGAAGATGATATTCGAGGGTCGGATAAAAAAGATCCACTTTTAATTAATAAGCATGTGTAAAACACGCAAATGCGTGATATTATAGTATCAGGATTTAAAAGGAATCCAAAAACTTTAAAAGTCGCAATGCGACGGGAGACATTGTTTATGAGTAACGACAATTCGACATGTTACACGCGTGATATTCTTACGCAAATGTCCGACCGGCAGATTGATGATGCTGCTTCTAAGTTGAAGAGGCTGATTCGAGAAGCTGAAAAGCGTATTTCAGGTTCGAAATCAAAAGTTCAAAAACTTGAAGATGGAAAAGCTTTGCAGTCATTTGAAGTCGAATATTGTTATGTTGACGATGAACGTCAACGTCGTCAAAAGTTTAATGAAAATCGATCTCGACGGCGTTCAGCCTAAGAATCATTAACTAGCACCCAACGCAAGGAGGCAAAATTGTCTGATAGTTTACAGCAATTTTTTAAGCAGGTCGGTAAGACCAGACTTTTAACCCGTGAAGAGGAGATTGAACTCTCAAAGAAGATCGAAAATGGAGACGATCGCGCACGCCAGAGAATGATTAATGCAAATCTCAGGCTAGCAATTTCAATCGCAAAGAAGTACCAGAATCGAGGGTGTGACTTAGAAGATTTAATTCAAGAGTCTAGCATCGGTTTAATGAAAGCCGTTGATCGTTTTGACTGGCGCCGCGGTTTTAAGTTTAGTACATATGCATGCTGGTGGATTAAGCAGGCTGTTCGACGTCATGTCGCCAGTCACTCGAGTTCAATCCGTCTACCTTCCTACGCAAAAAATCTAATGTGGAAGTCACGTCAAATGCGGGAAGAGTATGAGGAAGAGTTTGGAACGCTCCCTACTAACACTGAGCTAGCTGACTTATTAGGGGTGTCGCTTGACACACTCGAAGCAGTAATTGCATGTGGATCTACTCCTATCTCAATTGATAAGCCGATTCGCTATTCCAACGGAGATTCAGGCCGGACAATCGGTGATATCGTTCCAGATGTTGAGGCGATTCGTCCTGATGATATTTTGGACAAGCAAAAGCTATGTACAATTATTCGGAGTGCATTGTCTACTTTGACTGAGCGTGAAGAAAAAATTATGCGTATGAGGTTTGGTATTGAAGAGGATCCTCTAGACTACCAGAGTTTTCCTATTACAGCTAAAGAACTTAAGAAAATCAAGAAGCAAGGAGCAGCATAAATGAGCATGCCTAAAGGACATAAAAGCAAGAATGGTTACGCAACCGTAACATCTATTGAAGGCGCGAAAGACTATCGAACTATTGCAGATCAAATGACTGAAACAGGTCATAAGATGAATCATGCAACTGCTCGAAATGTATTCTTGCGAGCAATGAAAAAGATTGCTGAGCCTCTTCACACAATGTATGATATGCCTATTGATGAGGCTAGCATTATGAGGACTGCAAAGGATCCAAGGTTTCAAGAAAGTGTCTTTGAAATTGTTGCAGCTTCAGATAACGGATCTATTGACATTTAAGGAGTTTGACATGAACTGGTTTACAAAAATTAAAAAAATGTGTGGGTTTGGTGAAAGCACCACAAGCACCTCAGCAGACTACAGCACCATGAAGGTTGCAGAGCTTAAGGCTATTGCAAAAGAAAGAGGTGTCAAGGGTTATTATAAACTGCGACGTGCTGAACTGATTTCAACACTTGATCATATGCAGTAGAGGGACAATAGAATGACAATGATTCCATGGAAAACATTTAAGGGCCGGCGAAAACTAGATCTTGCTAGTCTAGTTGTCTCAGAAAAATTAGTCACATATGAAGCAGTAGTTGCATATTTTCATGATCTTCACGTAGAGCCTCCATGCCTGGAGGAATACAATAACGTGTCGCAAAAATCTGCACCTGTTGATTCTACACCCAAAAAGCCTGCAGCAAAAAGAACGCCAAAGAAGCCTCGTGCTTCTAGTGGCTCAAAGGCACCGACAAAAGTCTCAGAAAATCCAGGGGAAATGTGGCAGGATGGTCTAGAAGGTTCGTATCAGACCAAAAAGCCGGCTGTCAAAAAGAGCACACCAGCTCGTAAAAGCACGTCTAAGACTCGAAAGAAGTCATAAGAATGTTTAAAAAACTATGCATCACAGCTATTTGTTTGAACACTGTGATGTTTATGGTTAATATTGTAGTAGGCAACAATGATTGGGCCCTGCTAAATATTACTTCGGCTATCCTTTGTTGGATACCGTTTATTACTTTGAATAACAAGGAAGATTAAAATGAATAGCGAAACTGTTAAAGAATTGGTAGAGCGTCTTACGAGAATTGAGAGCGAGCAAAAGCTTCTCACAGAAGATAAAAAGTGTGTAATCGCTGAGTATAAGGACAAGCTGGACGTAAAGGCAGTTCAGGCGGCCATTCGTGTTGCTAAGATCATGGCGAAGCTAGACACTTCAGACCAAGAGTTTGACAACATCATGAGCACTGTTAGCGGAAGCTTGTCTTTGAGTGATGTAGGTTAAATCATGACATGTAGAACAATACTCCAGTGGCCTAACAGGCAATTATCTGAATTGTCTGAGCCCTGCGGTGAAGAAATAAATGAAGATACAATATCTGTAGTTGCAGATGTAGTGGATACTCTTAAGGCTTCATTCGGTATTGGGCTTGCAGCGCCTCAGGTTGGAATCCAAAAAAGAATATTGGCAATTGATCCTGGCGTTGCAGAAATTGAGAATCCATATCCCCAAGAAGAGTTTCCTGATCACTTTATCGTAATTGATCCAGTTCTAGAACTAGGCGGTCATGACCTAACATGGAATGAAGCGTGCCTGTCAGTTCCATTTTTGTCAGCGGCAGTTAAACGAAAGTCTGAAGTTGGCTTAACGTTTACCAATCTAAAGGGTGAGCGCGTAAAGGTTGATCTTAAGATGCCGATGTCTGGAATTGTACAGCACGAAAACGATCATCTGGACGGAGTCTTGTTTATTGACAGGGCTGGAAAATTTGTTAAAGAAAAGCTTAGGAAGAAGCTCAAGAAAGAATTAAGGCTCAAAAAGCGAGAAGACGAAGCTTTCCGAAGACAGGTAATAATGGACACCCAAGGTCCTGCAGGATTAAGAAAGTATCTTTCAGACAAAAATCCGACCAAGAAAAAGCCTGCCAGAAAGCGATCAGGCAAGCAATTCGGAAAGAATAAAAATCGTCGATGAGTCTAAACTTCTACGAGATGCTAGGTGTTTCAAAGCAGGCATCATCTGATGAGATTAAAAAGGCTTATCGTAAGCTAGCAAAAAAGTATCATCCGGACAAGAATGATTCAGATGAAGCAGCTACTCACTTTAAACGCCTCAATGAAGCATATGAAGTCTTAGGTAACCCGCAAAAAAGAAAAGAATACGATAATCCTCCGAGGTCTGCCTTTGGAAACATGGGTTTTGGCGGAGGCTTTGATGATATCTTTAACGATCTATTTAGAGGTCAAAGGCGAAACAATCACCCGCCACCACCTCAAAAAGGATCTAACCGAGGTGTCGATATTATTGTTAATCTTAAAGATGCTGTCTTAGGTTGCAATAAAGATATAAAGCTCCAGCGAATGGATAAGTGCACACCCTGTAAAGGTACTGGCGCAACTAAGGGTACATATAAAAGAAAGTGCGGTACTTGTGATGGCACGGGTTCGGTCACGTACCAGCAAGGTATGATGGCTGTACAGACTACTTGTCATGAATGCAACGGAACAGGCGCCATTCAGGTCAATCCATGCAGACCTTGCAGTGGCACCGGTACGACTCAGGAAAAAGTCAAAGTCAAAATTGTAATTCCTGACGGAATATCTGATGGCATGCAATTAAGAGTGCACGAAAAAGGTGACTGGGGTCCTGCTGGGTTTGGTGACTTAATTGTTCGGGTAAGAGTGCGCCCAGATGAAAAGTATAGAAGAGTAGACAATGACATCCATAGCCAGGTCAGACTCAAACCTTCTGAGTGTTTAGGTGGGTGTAGTATAACTGTTGAAACACTTAGAGGGGACAAGACAGTTTCGATACCTCCCTGTACCGAGCCTGGAACCATCATAAGAATGTCTGGGCTAGGTGCTAAAAATCTCAAGACTAACGTGATAGGAAATCATAAGATTGAAATATTTCTTGATATGCCTAAGTCACTAACAAGAGATCAAATGGAGTGTATTGATGTTCTTCATAAATGTGGACTTTAAGGTGTAATTTCTAGCTTTTTTGTGTATAATAGATACTAGATCTTTGCATAGTAGCAGGAGAGTTAATATATGAAGCCCCACACAAAAATTCTGCTAGAGCTTAAAATGTTAGATGTAGGCGTAATACCCAACACAGATCATTTTTCAAATGTAACACATCAGCTTGATAGCATGGATCCCATTGAAGCCAGGCGTGCTAAGCGAAAGTGGAGAAAGCTCAAGCGCCAGGCTTTGCGAAAAGAATTCTCAGAAAATCGCCGGCTTCTTCGTCCGAGCGAGAAGTTTGCTGTTATGAAGATGCTTGCCCAAGATCATAATACTTAATAGGGTAAGAGGAGAAATATTAATGATTGACTATGATGAAGCCGACCTGGCTGTTGTTAAAGCTTTGAGCAAATCAGCATTAACGCTAGAAGAAATTGAGCAGCTGCTAGATGCCGACAAAAAATATTTTTTAGTGGATCAAGGCTTAGACCATGTACAGACCAGCGCAGTTAAGGCTTGGGCAAAGTCAGAAGCGCTTAGATGCAAAGCTCAGCTTTTACAGCAAGGACAAAGCCTGGAAGACATGGGGCTAGATGAAGGCTTAGCCGGCTTAGGAAGTCTTCTCACTGAAGAAGACTTAGGAAGGCTTCTTGATTACGGCGAAGTGAAGTCAGACTCATCTGAGGGTCGAATGGCAAAAGAGGACCTCTATAGAATGTCTGAATATGCTGCTAAGCTTCATGAAATGCTCAACGACAAAGACGATCTTCCAGAGTGGTGTCTAAAGTACATCTATCTTTCATCAGCTGCTCTCTCCAAAGTATATCACTACTTAGACTACAAAGTCTTTAGAAGCATTGATCCTAATAACTAATTAAACGTTAAACACTTGTAGCTCTCTGTTTTACATATTGTACGCTATGAGAGTGTTACAATATGTTACAGTACTAGTTTCCTTTGTCGCCTTACTATCATGTAGCGACAAACAAAGCGATCAGCCTATAGGCGATATCGTAGATCAGTCTCGCATCACAGGCAATATTTTAGATTCACAATTACCTGATGTGTATGTTTTAGACTGGACACCACCAGCTCCACCAGAGCCTGAACTTACACGTGAAGAGCGTTGTGCACAAACTCCAATTGAGGAGACACAAGCATATTGTCAGTGTTTTCCTCAGTGCTGTTCGCGACAACAGTGGTACTGCCCACCGAATCCACAACAATCAATTGATGTGATGCAAGTTATGGTGGAAGTTTGTGACGATGAAAAGGTGCCTTGCACTTATGGTGAAGATTTAGGCTGTCCTCCTCCACAAATTATATCGCAGAGTGAGTGCTATACTCAGTGGGAGTGCCCCCCGGGAACCAGTGGCGAGTTTATTAGGTGGTTTGAGTGCCAGCTTGAAGATGGATCGTTTGGCAGGCAGCAAATTATTTGTGATAAGGGAAGCTTGCAGCATCTTCCATGTCGACCTTGTAATGAAGAGGTCTGTGACGGTGAAGACAATGATTGTGACAATTTAATTGACGAGGGCTTCTTTCCTTGTGAGACACCATGCGGTCCTGGCGTAGGATTGTGTATTGAGGGGGAGGTGGCGCAATGTAATGCTGCACAGCCCGGAGAAGAAAGATGCAACTTTGAAGACGACGACTGTGATGGCCACGTAGATGAAGGCCAGCGAAATGTATGTGACATGTGTGGTCCTGTCCCAGCAGATATTTGCGACGGCGAGGACAACGATTGCGACGGTGTCATAGACGAAGATCTTGTTAGGGAATGTGAAACTGCTTGCGAACGTGGTTTAGAGACATGTGAAGCTGGAAACTGGATATCGTGCACAGCAACTCAGCCGGCTGACGAGGAATGTGACGGTGCTGATAATGATTGTGATGGCCAAATCGATGAACAGCTAAACTGCCTTTGCACGATTAATGATGTAGGCAATTTAATGCCGTGCAATGAGCCACCTCTTTTATGTGGTCAAGGCTTTAAGACATGTGAATGTGTTGATCCTGGGTGTCAAGAGATGCGCCTCACAGATTGTGCTGCCTTGTGTACGTATATTCCGATGCCTGAGCCCCTTATTTGTGATCCACTTAGGGGAATCGCGCTAGAGCAAGAGGAGTGTAATAACTTTGATGAAGATTGTGATCAATTTATAGACGAAGAATTGGTACAAGCATGCTATACAGGAGATCCTGACACCTTATTTGTAGGTGTTTGTATTCCAGGAGAAGCATATTGTCACCAGGGTGCATGGGGAAATCATCGGCCACCTAATGATGAATTCGAGCCTGGTTTATGCGTAGGTGAAATAACACCACAAGAAGAGATATGCAACGGAGCAGACGACGATTGTGATGGCATAGTAGACTATGGGGAAGAGATTAGAGAAACAGACATACTATTTATTGTAGACTGGTCTGGTTCAATGGACGATGAGATTGCAGCAGTAAAGATCGCACTTAATAGATTCGCTACCCATTTTGCTGCAGAGGAACCACTACAGTGGGGTCTTATAATAGGTCCAAAAGAGTTTGAAGTAAATGGAGATGAGTTGTTATTGAAAGTATCAGATATAGCTCCGTTTGACCAATTCCTTGCATCTTTTGCAGCGCTCGGAAATGAAGGCATGGACACAGGTAGCGAAATGCTTCTAGACGCTGTATACCTTGCAGTTCAGAATATTTCAGGCGCTGCTAACGTTAATATTCCAGAGACTCAATGGGTAGGCAACACTGGTTCACGACCGGCTAAAGAGAACTTTTCGATAACTTGGAGGCCTAACGCGGAGAGAATAGTCATAGTGTTTAGCGACGAAGTTGAGCAATCTTTTTTAAGACATACTGATAGATCTATTCTAGGAAATCCCGTCAATAAAGCAGTTGTTGAGGCAGCCGTTCGTGGCGGAATAAGATTAAAAGTTTATGCATTTTCGTCAGGAGGTGGTTTTGGCAATAGACCTAATCACTGGGAAGATGTTGCGCTAGCAGGAAGAGGATCCCTTTTTGATCTGACATCAAACGCGGTAAGTATGTATAACGATCTTATGTCAATAATTGACGAGGCTTGTTTGCCTCGTGAGAACCAGAATAGAGAAGCAAAAACACTTTTGCCCTCAAAATCAATGCTCTATGAATCTTACTTCGCATCTTATTTTGAAACATCCAGCAACACCACATATACACGCTATGATATATCTTCTTTGCAGTGCATTGAATCATCCGAGTCTAAAATTGAACAAGTAGGCACGGCCGTGTATAATATTGACTATGAGCTTGATTAGACCCGGAACTTTAGTAATAGACAAGGATCATGGTGTTTGCACAGTACTGTCCTGTACAAAAACAGGTCACCAGTATGAGAGATATCATGAGTATGATTTGCTAACACCGAACGGTACTATTATTACTACAGATGAATATGAGTTTCTGAGCGGGAATATCAAGAGAATTCCAAAAGAGGAGATAGAAAGTGACAAAAGCACAGACTGCACCAGTTTATAAGCCGTGGGTAGAAGATTCTCAGCACGCCCTATACGATACAGCCAATCAGCGCCGCATAGATTTGTTTGAGGAAAAAATTGAAGGCTTGCAAGTTAAGGTTAAGCGAACATCTGAAAATAAGTTTGTTGTAAAGACAAGAGTCCCGGTACCACCTAAGTCAGTACCTAAAAAGAAGGCAACTACAAAAAAGAATACAACCACGACACCAAAGAAAGAAGTGCTTGCAGAAGCAAAATCAAAAACTTCTTCTAAGAAAAAGCCTGCTAGAAAAACTTCACGAAAAAGAACATAAAAGTAAAATAAAATTGTACATATGTGCAAATATCCTCTACATGGTATATAATAGTCATGTACTTAAGGAGGAAAACATGGCTCGTAAATCTAAAACTCTTCGATTATCACAAACTAAGTCGCTTATTAAAGAGTATGAAGCAGCCGGCTTAGCTAATGGCAAGGTCTGTCGATTTATGCGTGAAATGGAATACAGGCTAGAGAAAGACAAGGGCCTTTCAAAAGGCCGCCGAGAATGGCTTGACAGGCTCATTGACGAAGGTGTGCCTGCTCCAAAAAACGAAGAGCGTGTCAATGAAATCCTGAGTGCAGCCAATCTCAAGGGAATGGAAGCAAAAAAACATGTTCTTGAAGACTTTGCAGGAAAGGTTCGGCGCGACTGGTCTCTGAGTGAAAAGCAGGAAAAGTGGCTCAACAGCATGTTGGCCGAAGCCCAAGATATCCGCACTAACGGAATTTGGCATCCATCTGATGAGCTCAGAGCAACTCTGGAAATATGCCTAAGACTGGCTAAGCGAAAGAACGGCTGGTTTTGGCAGCATAAGCCAGGCTCAGCTAAGGCGTACACCAAGGTGAGTGAATATATGTCGGGTGAATCAACACGCGTTGACGACTGGGCATGCAACAAGTTTATTGGCACCTTTAAAGCAGTAGTAAATGAGCTTAAAAGCCCTAAGCATTCTGTTGGCGCAATGTGCTTTATTGGGCATTCAAATGAGGTTGCAGTCATCGCGGACATTCCTTTTGTAGACGACCAAGGTTGGCTCAAGTACCCAATTATCGTTTCAGGCACTATGAGAAACGAATCTTCAGGTAACATTTATAAGCGTCGACGTAATACAAATTAGGCAATGTGTCTATTATTAAAGTGTTGAGAAAATAGAGAAATATTGGGGCCTTTAGCTCAGTGGTTAGAGCTCCCGGCTCATAACCGGATGGTCCTGGGTTCGAGTCCCAGAAGGCCCACCATTTATTTCACGCCCTTAGCTCAGAGGTTAGAGCGCGACTCTTATAAGGCCGTAGTCCTGGGTTCAAGTCCCAGAGGGCGTACCATAAAAAGGAGAGATGAGATTGTCGTATTATTTGTTTAGAGACGCACTATCGTTCGATGACGTGCTATTAGAGCCAAAATATTCAGATATTGAGTCACGCAAAGAAATAGACCTGTCTACACAATTAGGCAGTATTGATTTATCGTTTCCTGTGGTATCTAGTCCTATGGATACTGTCACCGAGTCCGAAATGGCTTCTGCTATGAGCAATACTGGCGGCTTGGGGATTATTCACAGGTACAACTCAATTGAAGCGCAGAGTAATGAAGTAAGAGCGTCAAATGCTAAAAATGTTGGTGCTGCTGTAGGAGTTTCTGGAGACTTTGAAGAACGTGCGTGTGCTCTATTTGAAGCAGGTGCAACTGTCTTGTGTGTTGATATAGCACATGGACATCACGTCTTGATGAAAAAAGCACTACATCGACTTAAGTCTAGATTCGCAGATAGTGTACACATTATGGCAGGAAATGTCGCGACATTACGTGCATTTAACGACTTGGCGGACTGGGGTGCTGACAGCGTACGGGTCGGAATCGGAGGTGGATCTATATGTTCTACTAGGATCATGACCGGTCATGGTATACCTACGTTTCAATCAGTTTTAGACTGTGCTCGATCTGATAGGGACGCCGGACTAATTGCTGATGGCGGAATTAGAACATGCGGCGACATCGCCAAGGCTTTAGCAGCAGGCGCCGACGCAGTCATGTTAGGCTCAATGCTCTCCGGAACAGATGAATCTCCTGGAGAGATTTTTAGAGTAGACGGAAAACCTTTCAAGACATATCGAGGAATGGCTTCCAAAGAAGCACAAATACAGTGGCGAGGCCATGTATCCTCCGAAGAGGGTGTTGCATATAGATCACCCTATAAGGGGCCGGTAACAGTTACATTAGATCTGGTTAAAAAGTCGCTCCAGAGTTCTTTTTCATACTCTGGCGTTAAAAATATGAAACAGTTTAGGTATAATTCACTATTCACTAAGATTACACAGTCAGGTATGGCTGAAAGTAAACCGCACATTCTGCAAAAATAAAAAAGGAGCATATAGAATGACAACTACTGATACAACTACAACTACCAACACGATTAACACGGGTACTCCGGCATCCACAGGACAACTAGCGCTAGGTGCTGTTGTGGCTGCATTTAACGCACAGCGAGAAACTGCCTTGGCACAAATTAGCCTGTTTATTAATAATCCAGCAGGTGTTGCTGATCATAACAATTTTGTTGAAGAGATTCAAACATGTGTAACTCAGCTAACGGAGGCGAACGCTGCATTGGCAACAATCCAGAACACCTTTACCTTTGGCACTGTTACACCTACGACGCCAGGTAATACTACAAATAATACGACTAATCAGTCCTAAACAAATAGTCTTTTTGAAGCATATTTAGCTAGTATGGCTAAGAATAAAAAGATTATAGAAGAATGCATTGTCGTCGGAGGCGTAGCCTCCGGCGGCCATGTTCTAGGGAAGAATAGAGACAGAAACTATTCGCCTCGACTCCGTATCGTCCGCGATATTATTGATGGGATCGAGATTGCCTATATACATGACCTAGATACAGGCTATCTAGAAGGCATGAATTCAGCGGGCTTAGGTATGGTAAATGCTGCACTTCTCATCGGAAAAGATGAAAAAGAAGTGAAGGGCAAAATTCAGTCTGACGATGGCCCGAGAATGATGAATGCTCTTAAGCATGCAAAACTATCAGACATGATCAAGGCACTCATATCACACATGGACGGAATTAAGGGACATACAATTGTCGGTAGTCCACAGTCCATGTACAGCATTGAAATGACCAGTGATACCAACCCTGTTGTTCGAAAGCTAAACCCTCAAACTGGATTTGATGTAAGAACAAATCACGGTGAAGAGCATGTTGAAGCCGGCTATACGCCCAATAGGCAACCTGACGATTATATGTCATCAAAGATTAGAAAAGCAACAGCACAGGTCCAGCTAGCTAATATTGATGATCATGAAAAAGTAATGCCGGCACTAGCTCAGCAACATTTTGATGCAGACAGCAATTACAATATGCTGCGTGCCACTAATAATATGAAAACAACAAATCAAGTATTGATGCATTTGGACAAAAAAGAGATGATCGTTTACATCGTCCCAGGTCAGTGCAAATATCAGGGTTTGGTTGATAACTGCCCAGAGGGTTATGAACATGCTATATCAGTTCGTATAATGGAATACCCAGAAGGAAAAACAGAATGAAGATGAGTAAAAAAGATATGCGCCGAATCTTGGCTGAAGAACTAGATCTAGAAAATCTTTACACACCAAGAGAAGATGCAGTTGCAGGTGGTGATAATCTACACCTTGACATTGATTTTGAAAAGTTGGCAGGTCGTGAAGAAGACATCGATGGCCCGGAAGTCATGGAAATTACAGGTGAAGCACGCATTAGAAAAATTGTACGTGAAACTATGCTAGCATTTGCCGAAGAAGAGCCTGAGCTAGGTAAAAGCTCGCATGATAAAGATCCGGATCAGGACGGCGTAATTCAACCTGAAGACCTATATAAACACTTTGATGTTGACAATGATGGTGTTGTATCAACACAAGACTATGCTGACCATGTCGAGTATCACTCAACACATCCAGAAATCTTAGAGCCTTTTGAGAAGCTAGCGCTAGAAAATGCACCAGGTGCTATGTGTCCAACTTCATACGAAAAAGCGGCTAGCAAATTAGTGGCTGATCCTACAAATGCCCATGAGCTAATCCGCCCGGTAATGGAGTCAACAGGTATCGGTTGCCCTGCATCTGCAGCTAAAGCTCTTGCGGATGTACTTCAAGTTGCTCAAAAAAGCGGCGTAATAGAGCACGACTAATGGAACTCATATCGACTCACGTCTGCATGGCAAAAGACGTTGGAGTCCATGGCAATCTTTTCGGCGGCATTATGCTAGCATGGCTAGACGAAGCTGGCGCAGCATATGCGTGTCAATTATGTGACAATACAACTATGGTCACTAAGGCAATTACAGATGTCGTGTTTGAAAGACCGGTAAGGCCGGGTCATATTGTCAAGATATACGGAACTTCTGTTCGAGCAGGCAGAACCTCAGCAACATTTAAATTAGAGGCACGCAGGCACAGCCCGCATGTAGGCGTACAAAAAGTAGTATGCTCAACAGAAATGACATTTGTGCACATCGACGCTGACGGTGACGCAATTCCGCTCACCTCAAAAGCAAAGAAGCAAATAGAAGCAAAAAAAATCATAAGGACAAAATGATCCCTAAGTTAGACTTGCACGGTATTAAACACGAAGAAGTAGGTGACCGATGTGATAAGTTTATGACGTCTATCTGGGGATCCCATGACTGTGTTGATATCATAACAGGCAATTCAATAACGATGAGAAAAGTAGTTATCGAAGCGCTCAGTTATTATGAAGTTGAAATTTCCGTTTCTATGCGCAACCCAGCTGTCTTGCGGGTGTTTCTCTAGACTAATACAAATTTGTATTGAATGGTATACTGTTAAGAACAGCAGTAGGATTATTTGGGCATGGATGTAAATGAGTGCTTTGTACCCTTTGAAGGTCTTCATGAGGGCAAGACAGGAATTGTAATGGGTTGTGGCCCAACGGCCGCTGCGTATGATGGCCGTAAGAGTGCAATACATATAGGCTGCAACGAACTAATATATTCAGATAGCTTATCTTTAGACTATTATTTTGTTGGTGATGCACAAGTCGGCTGGCCGGAGAAACAAAAGACTTTCTTTAAGGATCCGGATGCCTATAACAACTACAAGCCAGGTATAGCAAAGTTTGTGAGAAATCATCCGCAGTTAAGTTGTAGCATACTAGAATGCAATGAAGGGCGTCTGGTTGATTATGCTTTACACTATAACGTTGCGCCTCCTGGCACGACAGAGAATGCGTTTAGAAAAACCCGACAAGAAAATTTTCAGTCAGACATTGTCAATAAATACATGTACAGTCGACTTTCTATATCGTTTGAAATGATGCAATTCGCACTATGGACAGGTCTTAAAAGGCTATATCTGGTGGGGCATGATTGTTCGTATGCCCAAGGCACCCTGTATAATCCGGACCACAAGGCGTATGGAGGCACACCTCGAAAAGGCTTAGTAGATGCTTGGTCAAAATTTAAAAAATGGTCTAATATAAATTACCCGGATGTCGATATCATGTGTATCAATCCAGTCGCGATGAATCATTTCGATCATAAGCACATACACCAAATTATTGAGAACTAAAATGTTTAACGATGAAATACGACAATGTCTACACAATCTCAAATACGCGTATCATGCCACTGCGCTTAAAGCTAGTTTTGAAGATGAAGGTATTAATGATGAAGATTTGACCGATCTGGTTTTGTTATCAGGATGTGTAGATCTAGATGTGGCGGTAAAAATAGGCGGCGCAGAGGCAAATTCAGATATTGTTCGATGTCTCCGCCGCGGCGTTACGGATATTATTGCGCCTCTAGTAGAGACCAGGTATGCTGCAAGCAAATTTATAAGTGCTGCTCAAGATCGGGCTTCGTCCCTAGGCGTTGATAAAATCAACCTACATGTAAATTTAGAAACAAAGACAGCAGCAACAAACGCATCAGAAATTATGAAAAGCTACAAGTCACATCTAGAAGGTATAGTTGTAGGCAGATCAGACTTATCTAGGTCGATGGGGCTAGCAAAAAAAGATGTAGACACAGATCGTGTTATGAGCGTTGTTGAGGGTGTGTTAACGCTAGGAAAGACACATGGCCTCAAGACTACAATGGGCGGAACAATATCATCAGACTCTGTTGTCCACATCTCCCGTCTATATAGGATGGGGATATTAGACAGGTTTGAAACACGTGCGGTAGTTTTTGATATACAAACGCATGATGAAAACATATTGCGTAGCGCAATTGATTGTGCACTAGAATATGAGCAGCTTCTTTTAGACACAAGATCTATATACCATACAGCAAGGTCTCATGAATTAAGAACCCGAATCAATTCTATAGAGGGACGAAAAGATGAGCGATGAATACCGTCGATTAGTGGAAAGCGACGAAAAAAATCAAATAGCTATTGATTTCGATGGAGTTATTCATGCTAACTCTAGAGGATATCATGATGGATCTGTATACGATGATCCTGTTCCAGGCGCATTGCTAGCAATTGAGGAGCTGTCAAAAAAATATACCATCGTTGTATTCACATGCAAGGCAAGAAGCGATAGAATATTAGTAGATGGAAAAACAGGCACAGAGTTAGTTTGGGCCTGGCTAGAAAAGCACAATATATCACAGTTCATAGAAAGTGTAACAGCGGAAAAACCTCGAGCGGCATTCTATATAGATGACAAAGCTTACAGATTTAATGGCTGGCGTGATACTATGAAAAAGGTAGCAGACCAATAATGATTGCAATTGTACCGGTAAGAAAAGGATCCGAAAGAGTACCTAACAAAAACATAAAGGAATTCGCAGGCAGCTCTTTGCTAGAGCTTAAGTTGCGCCAGCTACAAAGAGTCGGTTTGTTTAAAAATGTGGTTGTCTCTAGCGATTGTAATGACATGCTCGACATGGCAATCGACCTAGACGCAACACCTCACAAGAGAAGACCAGAATTTTGTAGCGCAAGCACACCAATGAGGGACGTTTATAAATACTTGGGTCATGAATTTAAAGGCTGTGATTCTATAGCTTATATAAACGTGACAAATCCACTATTAAGCGATGAGTCTCTAATAAGTTGTGTGCAAGCATATAACAACAAGAGTTCAGAAGCAGTATCAGTCAACACTATTCATGAGGTTAAAGATTTCATGTGGCATGCAGGAGCTCCAGTTAATTACGATCCATATGATCAGCCAAGATCTCAAGACTTACCGGAATACTACGCATTAAATTTTGCATGCAACATCATAAGAACAGATGTGATGATGCACCAGGGTCTAATTGTAGGTACACCTCATATCGGAATTATAATTGACAAGATACAGGCGATGGATATCGATGACATATACGATTTTGAAATTGCAGAAACACTTTATAAACAGAAGCTTTTAAAGGCGAGAGGATAATAAGATGAGATTTAGAGTAGGAGACAGAGTGGTACCGGTATTTGCATCACACAAGGCGGGTGTCATAACGGAAGTAAAGAACGCATCAGGTGGGCAATGGACAGTTGGTGGCCCAAGCACACTTCAGATCATGATCATGATTAAACATGACAACCCTGATTTTGGTGAGACAGAGTGGCGTGCAAAAGACATCATCAAAGAACCGTAAAAAAGAAAAGCCTTACTACATGTATGTGGTCCAATGCGGCGATCACACACAGTCTTACTACTGCGGAATAACCACAGACTTAGAAAGAAGAGTTAAGGAGCACAACGAAAGCAAAAAAGGTGCAAAGTATACTAGGTCTAGACGGCCTGTACGTCTTATGTTCACCCAGGTATGTGAGTCTAGATCGGACGCACTTAAAAAAGAAGCTGCTTTCAAAAAGCTCAACAGGACTCAAAAGTTAGAATATATGGTCGAGCATATTGAACAGGAAACACTGCGTCAGTTAGCTAAGGTTAAAAAGATGGAAGTAGTGGAGACATGCAATGGCACTATACAAGACACACCCGGACCAGACAACGAGCCTGGCTAATCGATGGTCTCTTCGAATATACAAAAAAACTGTCGCAAGAAAAACTAGCGACAGTTTACATGCAAAGAATTCAACAGGCCCAAGAATTAATAAGAAGTCCATTATGGGGTTGAGTTCTTCGAGATAGCCTTCGGTGACACCAACATAGGTGTAGTGTGCATCTAGGAGATTGAGAAGGTTTAGAGCAATTATTCCAAATAGAACAAAGCTATAATTAGTCTTCTCCATCACCTCCACCATCATCGCCACCTACAAATTCATCAGGGTCGCCTTCAGTTTCTGCCCAGTGTACGTCACCATAGTGACCGCCACTACCCGAGCCGCCACCTTCCCAGGGTGGCTTCCACCCTTCAATTTCTTCAGATAATAGCGCACGAATTATTTTGCGCAAGGAAGATTCAGTAAGTTTCATTTTTTGTTACTCCGAAAAGGTTTGCATATGAGGTTAAGTATAACCTCACAACCATAAGCTAGTTTAAAGAAAAATTTATATGTGCCCTTAATAGTCGATTCCATTGTTCTAATTTTGCGGCGAAGGCGATCATTTTTTCTTTTGAGTGATTTAATTTGAAGGCTTTGTTCTATTATGACTCTTCTTATTCTGTGTGAATGAATATCGCGAAAAGTGTTCAAAGGGGTCTTCTTGCTGGTCATCGCAATCCCCTTTCATGTTAGGAACGTGTTCAGTAAGAAAATACATATTTTTCTCCTTGTGTCTACATTTTAAATTGAATCATGAGGATAACTATTGACAATGTAATGCAAAGTGCGGTCTTAAGTGTAAACATTGACTCACCAAGTAGTGCCCATGTCATAATAGGAAACACAAGGTATGAGGTTCCAAAGCCAATAAACCTAATTGACCATGCACTATCTAGTGTTATGTATAACATCCGCGTTGCATATGCAGCCATTAAGGATGTAGGGATTGCCAGCCCTATGATTACCCACCATATTTTATGTGAGCCTTTCCAGCCGTCTACTAGTTGTAGATTTGTAGTCATCCATACTAATATGTGTACTAGTACGAGTGCACCAACACCCATTACTACATTCATTAGTTAATGGCGCCGCCATCTAAATCATTTAGAATCGCGTTAAGACTAGATGTCACACTTACTATTTTAAGATTTGCTTGGGCAAGATCATTTGTAAGATCTAGAACCTTGCTTTCTAGTACGAGATTTGATCTCTGTGAATCTTCTAATTCGCGTTTGAGTTTATCTATGGATAGCTTGAGGCGTGCCATCTGCGCCTTTTCTAGATAGGTCGCAGACTTGGACTTTTTGTATTCGCGATTAATTCTATTGACAGTTCTTGCTAGAGATGACCATGGTGACTTCTTTGACTTCTTTTTGTGCTTGTTAGGTTTGTCTTTCATGTATACCTCTTTTCTATGACAATATCATATTACAGGCCCAATCTTAAGACGTAATGGCTACTTTTTATAATCTATACAGGCAATAAACGGCTAGACATTTAGGTCGATACGATAGGGTCCTATCTCCTCTCCTAAGATGTACGCTCGTTAATCACTGCCTACGCAATACACAACTTCACGTCGTGCTCGAACTTCTTGGGGCCCCAGAGGCTTGGTCCAATTCTTCTCACCGCCGTATACCAGTTCCCACCGGGCACCCGGGTCGACCTCTTTCATATTCTCAAGAAACCATTCTGCACGATCTCTTCCAAGAATGCATGTGACGACAACATCATCAACACGAAGTTCCCACCAATCACTCATACTAGTGTTTTGCATGACATAGACCTTTCAATCCTTGCTCAATCGTCGAACCGGGCGGCATCGATAACCCGCTTCACATGGGTATACTTATTCCGGCACTGGGGTACTTGATACTCCGCCAAAACCATTAGGAGATAAAAACATGATGGAATTATTGGGAATTTGTTGGGCCTTTCTAGTTGAAACCGGCTTGACTTTATGGGGGCTATGTGAATCCGTAGCTCTGTTTGGATGGGACCTACTTGTCGCATTGCATGTCAACCACCCTCGGCTAGAAGGACTACTTATTGGCGTCTCTCTGGCGTGGTTGCTGGCGCGAAAAGATCGCCATCCGCTGCTAAGAGCTGCAAGCTCGCCGCTAAATTTGGTTATTAGCATTCTTGACCTTGCATGGGATCACGTTGTAGAATTTTGTGGTGATGTGTTGGGAACGCTGAGAGGCTGGAAAGAAAAAGCTGTCGCCGCTGCCGCGAATCGTCTTCGACGATGGGTAAAAGATCCGGTGATGGGCGCCTTGAAATGGACCAAGGAGAAGCTAAGCCGCAAGGACGAAGTGAAAGAAGACTAGTCACTGTCTAGATAAAAAAAGAATATGCCCTGCATCTTTAGGTAAACAAGAGGTGCGGGGCATATTTAATTGTAGTGGTGGGATATTTGGTCTGGGCCCACTTTAAAATAAAATGAGACCGGCACATATTGGCGCCCATCTATTTGTGGCATCCTCAAAGCCGGACTCGTTTTAAAAACAACTGAGAATGACCTGAGGACATACAGATGAAAATCACCAAACGTCAACTCCGCAGAATTATTAAAGAAGAACGTGCTAAGATCAATAAGTTGCCTAAGGCGCTTAAAGAATCAGTCACTGACATGCGTCATTATGAAGAGCAGACTGACGTGATCAGCTTCGATATCGCAGAGCTATTCTTTGAAGACATGATCGGAATGTACGATGAAGAGCCTGAAATGTTCGGCGATCGCCCACGCGCTGCCTGGGAACAAGAAGTAGCTGCAGCTCAATCTGCGCTCGAAACCGCGGTTCAGCAGGCTATTATTAAAGCAGTCCAGAATGTAGAGCAAGGTCTACACGACGGCAAGTTTAGCAGGGGAATCTAATACCATGAAGATTACAAAGAAGCAGCTTAGACAGATCATCAGAGAAGTTCACCCACGTGCAGAAGCAGACAACGAGTACGTTGAAATTCTTGAAGCCGTTGAAGAGCTAGTTCGTTCACGCAATGTGTCAATCAAGCCAGGTGCTGAAGAAGACGAAGTCTACATTATGACAGGCGGTGCCGAAGGTATCACTGTTAAGGTCTTAAGAAGGGGTCGATAATGAGAATCACAAAGAAGCAACTGCGAAGAATCATTAAAGAAGAAAAGTCGAAGCTGCTCAAAGA
>UEXM01000956.1_pt1 | contig 27115 bp, 23 predicted proteins | sample 1796661 | NCBI WGS metagenome assembly UEXM01 (sample SAMEA4772469, study PRJEB27181) | metagenome
AGAGACTAATGAATAAAAATGAATTAAAGAAAATTTTGAAACCCTTAATCAAGGAGTGTATCAAAGAAGTTATTTTTGAGGAAGACGGTGCTCTTTCTCATATAATTAAAGAAGTTGCTGTCGGAATGTCAGGAAAACAACAAATAACAGAAGTTAAACAAGTTGCGTCGGCACCACCAAAAAGAAAAAATCAACAGCTAAAACAAAGAAAAAAACAACTGCTTGACGCAATCGGAAAAGATGCCTATGGTGGGATTAACGTCTTTGAAGGCACTACACCTGCTCCCGCTCAAAACTCTGGGGGGCAAGGGGCGCTGTCCGGTGTTGATGGTAGTGATCCGGGCGTAGATATATCAAACCTGTTCGGAAATAAATCAGCAACAATATATCAAAAAATGATGGAGAAGAAATAATGGCAACCAATTTAGTTGTTCGCCCAAGACGAGGGGAAAATATTGAAAGAGCTATAAAACGCTTCAATAAAAAAGTTAAGAAATTAGGCATCATTAGTGATTATAAAGAACACCAAAGCTATATGAAGCCTTCTGAGAAAAGACGAAGAGCAAAAAAACGCTCCGACAGAAGAAGAGCTAAGGAGCTTGCAAAAGCTAATAAATGACTATTTATAAAGAGATTGGAGAATAAAGAGTGTCAAATTTCAAATATACAGCAGGACTGAATAATGTTGGTTCATATGAAGTAAGCGGTATTCCCTTTGCCTCCGCCAGCATTGACTGCCGAGGCGCAGGTGGATTAAGAATCGTTTTTCCTTTTGTTACTAGATGGGTTTTGGTTAAGAACAATTCATTTGTTGACGCAGAGGATCTAAGAGTTGGGTTCTCCTCAAATGGCGTTAACGCCATAACTGGAAATAATTTTTTTACTCTACACGACACAACCAACAATAGTCAAGATCGATCTTCTATTATGGAACCGATGGAACTAAAAATAACAGAAATATGGCTTTCTGGGTCTAGAAATGTTGAAGTTATAGCAGGATTAACTAATATTCCAAATGAAAGGGTCGATAATATATCACCAGATGGACTAAATTGGTCTGGATCACACGGAGGAATAGGATAAATGTCAGATTTTAAATATACGGCGGGGCTGAACAACGTTGGCTCATACCAAGTAAGTGGGGCGCCCTTTGTGTCATCTTCTATCGATTGTGCTGCTTTGGGTGGCCCAATAAAAATTACATTCCCGTATGTCACAAGGTGGATTATTGTTCAAAACAATTCAGTAGAAGAACCAGAGGATTTAAAAGTTGGATTCTCAAGCTTGGGGATAACAACGCATAATAATTTTTTTACTGTTTTTAATAGACAAGCAGCAGTCAACGCCGACAGGTCTTCAATTGTTCCTAGATTAGAAATAAAATTATCTGAATTATGGCTAACGGGCTCATCAAATTGTGAGGTTATAGCGGGACTAACAAATATACCAATTGAAAGAATTAACAATATTGGGACTAAAGGCAATAATTGGTCTGGCTCAAGTGGAGTTGGATAATGGCAGATTTTGGATGGGCATATCTATCTGGTACAGCAGTAGGGCGAGGCCCAGGTGATAGCGTACAGTACATAGAGTCAGCTAATGGCGAATTGACTGGTAGTGCAAATTTCACATTTAAGCCTACCAGTAATCAAATGTTCTTAACTGGGACCATGATTATTAGCGGAACCATTCAAGCTCACACTTTTGATGTAATTCAAACAAACATAATTGAAATAGATTCTTCTGGTAATACAAACTTTGGAAGCAGCAATAGCGATTCGCATGCTTTTACCGGTAGTCTGGCAATTGTTTCCGGTTCATTTAGGCAACATTACAAAAAATTAGAAAGTGGTGGAACATACAATGTTACGGCACATGATAGTATAATCGGGGTCAGCGCCAGCACATATACTTCCATTCAGTTACCAACTGCCGTGGGCTCATATGGAAGAATTATTGTTATAAAGGATGAAAGAGCGGAAACAAGAACAACGACAAATCCAATTGGTATTTCATGTTCTGTAGGTGGACAAACCATCGATCATGGGGCGCATTATCAGGTAACTGGTGATAGTGCTGCTTTAAGTGTCTATTCCGATGGTGTTTCTAAGTGGTTCATTTACTAACAGGAGGGATTAATGGATGGGATACAATGTTCTAAGTGGAAGCACCTCAGTTATAAATGTAATATCCAGCGGATCTTTTATCGGAGACGGATCTGGTCTTGATAATGTAGAGCAATTCCCCCTTCAAAATGCGTCAGTCACACTGATACCTTTTTATAAGACCATTAGCGGAGAATTGGGCCTTAATGCTAACTCTGGTTTTTCTTTTAGTGTCAACAAAAATGCTCTAACAGTTCCCGGGATGACTAGCTCTGTTGGGATAAATTTATCTACTTTGATTTCCGGGTCTATTGCTGGTCCGGGGAGTTACCTTGGCGTTGATGTTCACGGCAACTTTGTCATAACATCTTCCACCGGAATTGGCTATAGTAGAAGATTTATAACTTCGTCCGCTACTGCTTCTGTCGATAATACTCTGATTGGCATTTCCGCCTCTTCCGCTTTAAGTTTGAGATTATCCCCCGCTGGTGAATATAAAAAAGGACAATATTTTGTAATTAAGGACGAAGGCGGAAATGCCAATTTATATAATATTACCATAAAAACAAGTGGTTCTCAAACTATTGATGGAGAAAGTGCTATTGTTTTAGAAAGTCCCTATAGTTCGGTTAACTTGTATTCTAATGGTACCGATAAATTCTTTATTTATTAATGTAATTTCGAACTTTTAAACTCTATTTATGAGTGAGGGGGCATTGCTCCCTTAAGCTTTTTATTGGAGGATATATATATGGCTTATAAATTTCAATTGGGTGCGTACACCGCATCCGGTTCATTAACTCAAGAAGGCGCCATTGAATGCGACACCAGTTTAACAATTGGTTCTGCTGAAATGACCGAAGCCGATCTTGAAAAATTGGATGGTATTACTAATGGTACTGCTGCTGCTAACAAAGCATTGGTTTTAGATGCGAATGGAAAAGTTGGAACAATTACACAACTTACTGCTTCCTACATTAGTGCTTCTCACATACAAGCAACTCATGGTACTTTTTCTGCTAACTCTCTTATTGTAGGTTCTACCACAATAAGCGAAACAGAAATTGCTTTGCTTGATGGTTTAACAGTTGGTACTGTTGCGGCTTCTAAAGCAGTAACCGTTGATGCTAACAAAGATGTTGGTTCTTTTAGAAACATTGATGGTGCTGGTGACCTTACTATGGCTACTATTACTATGACTGGTTTTTCTGTAGACGCAGATGGTGACACTGCTCTTAAATCTTTAAAGATTGATGATGATTCAACAATCGGTACTGATTCCGACGCAGACATGATTCTTTTAGATCCGGGCGCTGACATTACTATTGCCAGTGATTTAGATTTTATTATTGGTAAAGCTGGTGGACTTCAGCTTGCTGATGGTGCAGTTGGTTCTACCGCTGCTGAGTTGAATCTTTTGGACGGCTTTGCTGATGCTTCTTACGTTTTCAATGCTGATAGTGTTGTGTTCTTTGATGCTACTGATAATAAACTTAAAAGAGATGCTGGTGGTGACTTCGTTGCTGCTATTGCTGGTGATGGCTTGGCAAATTCCAGTGGAAGATTAGAAGTACAAGTTACTGGTGCTGTTGTTATTCAATCAGACTTCCTTGCTTTGTCTTCTTCTGTTGCTGGTACTGGTATTGAAGTTGGTGCTGCTGACGGACAAAAAGTTGATACTTTATCTATCGACTTAACCAACGTTTCTGCTCTTGGTGGAACCGGATTACATCAAACTCAGGACCATTTTATGTTTTCTGATAACGGTGCAATCAAAAAGATTACATTTTCTAATTTAGAAGATGCTATTTTTGGTAACATTAGTGGTGATGCTACTATCGCTGGTGGTGGTGCTTTAACTATTGCTGCTGGTGCAGTCGAACATGGCATGCTTGCTGATGACATTATTTCTGGTCAATCTGCTCTCGGTGGCGCTTCTGTTGCTCAAGCTGATTTATTAATGCTTGATGATGGTCCCGGTGAAGTTAAAAAGGTTACATTCTCAAACTTTGAAGATTCAATCTTCGGTAATGTTTCTAGTGATGCTACTATCGCTGCTGGTGGTGCTTTAACTATTGCTGACAACGCTGTTACTTTGGCTAAAATGGCTGGATTGGCTGCTGGTAAATTCATCCTTGGTGATTCAAATGGTGACCCTGCTGCTGTAACATTAAGTGGCGATGCGACTGTAAGTAACGCTGGTGTTGTTTCTTTGGCTGCTGCTCAAACCAATGTTACTTCTCTTTTAGCCGCTGATATCAAGATTGGTGAGGATGATCAAACCAAAATCGATTTCGGAACTGCTAATGAGATCAAGTTTTATGCAAACAATAATCAAGAAATGGTTATTGATGACAATGGTGTTGTTATTGCCGGTAACTTGACTGTTCAAGGTACTACCACTTCCGTTAGTTCTACTACCATTAACATTTCTAGCTCTTTCACTTTTGAAGGGCCGGCTGATGCTCACGAAACTACTTTGGATTGCGGAATCCCTGTAGCTGATTCAAACATCATATTACCACAATTAAATGCTGGTACTTATTACCTTCCTGCGCTTGCTGCTGATCCGGGAACAACTGCTGTTGTTGCTACTGTGGCTGAGTTGAACTTGTTGGATGGTGGTAATTCTCGCTCTGCGGTTGCTCTTGTTGATGGTGATGGATTCATTCTTAATGATGGCGGAACTATGAAGACTGCCACTTTAGCAAGTATCAAAACTTATGTTGGTGGTACTACTAATGTTGCGTTAAAAGATGATACTGAAACATTGGCTGTTGGTTTTAATTATTTTGCTGATCTTGGTGGTGCCGAGACTTGTAACTTGCCTGCTTCTCCGGAAGTTGGACAAATTGTACAACTTAAAGCTCCAAACAATTGTTCTGTTTCAAATAAAATCACAGTTAGTAAACAGGGATCTCATACAATTGATGGTGCCACCTCAGTTATTTTAGAATCGCCTAATGCTGCTGTGTCGTTTGTATATGTCGCTAACAACACATGGAAGATCTACTAATCCCGGATTAGTTTTTTCTTCAGTCGATTATTGTGGTTGGTGTCCTATGGGCACCAGCCCTTTTTTATTTTAAAAGCTATTTATCTTGGAGATCAAAAATGGCTTATAATTTTACAAAAGGGAATCAGGCATTAGGAGATATATCTGGGTCCGATGATAGCAATAGAAACACGGGTATTGATTTTGAAGAGGACTATATTGGTCTTGAAACAAGTGGATCACTTCGATTTAAAATATCCGGATCAACTGGCGCAATCACATTTAACGAGGCTTTTACATTTCCAACCTCTGATGGTAGTGCAAATCAAGTTTTAAAAACAAACGGATCGGGGCAATTAAGTTGGACTAACCAATCTAGTGGTGGTGGCGATGGTGGTGTTAGAATCCCTTACCCAAGATTGTATTTCTCAGGTATCTCGGCGGTTTCACAAATAGGAAACAATTCGTTTACAAATGCAACAATTAGCACAGATAACGGAAAATATGAGAACGGGTTTATTGATTTCGGTTCATCAGGAAATACAGCGCCCGCTAGGTTTGAATCAGAGATCCCATTGCTTGGCGGTGTTTATACATTTTCTTTTTGGTTTTATTCCAAGCGAACAGGATCAGACTGGGGGTCTATCTTAAGGCGAGAGTCCGGCGGGTCCCCTGTAAATACACAGGATTATCCCATTGTGACTGAAAACTCTACCGACGAACTCGGGGTCTATACTGAATCCGGTGGCCAATTTTACTCTTCTGGTTATGATATGACCTCACTTGAGGGGACGACCTCATGGACACATATGGCTGTTGTTGCAAACGGAACAAATTCTAAATTTTATATTAACGGCTCGCTTGTGGGTACTGCCGATGCTGTTGTAACTACCTCAGCCAAAGAACTTGGCGCTTATGACGGCAACGACACACAGGTTTTCGGTGAAGGTATTGATGATTTTGCACATTGGGCCGATGTATTATCAGCCGAACAGATATCAGAAATTTATAATTCATCATCGAAGTTGAGTGAAATAGTAACATAATCACTAGTTTGTTCTACTTATTATAAAACAGAGGATTTTAAATGTCATACAATATTCTTAACAAAAATGTTAATTTTCAAGGCACAACACAAGGAACAGTAGAGGATTTAGCAGATACGCACTCAGATCAAACAATTTCCGGTCTTAAGACAATAACACATCTAACTGGTACAAATGTTAAAGTTACCAACGATATTAATGTTTTTGGTAACGTTTCTGCGTCAGTCAACATATCTGCTTCGTTTTTCTACGGAGACGGGAGCACACTCAGCAATATAGATAGTATTTCATTTGATGGGAGTACTGCAAATGGTATACTGACATTTAAAGATGCTGATGAGGCAAGCGTTGAATCTAGTCTTACTTTTGACGGATCTGTTTTAGATTTTAAAACAACATCTATCTCGGGATCAGGAAATATATCCGGTTCAACATTCTGGGGTTCTGGTGCTGGGCTGACTGGAATTTTAGGCAGCGCAGTTACATTAGCCTCCGGAGGAGGAATCACAGACTCTAGCGGACTTAAGCTGGATGTTGGCGTTGATGCTATAGGCTCTCTAAACATCGCAGATAAAATTTTAATTTTTGATGCTGATGGCGGGGATGCTGTAAAAAGAACAACCGCAGGTGACATTGCTGGTCTTTTTGATCCCGTAGTTTCTACATTTAATGGACAAACGCTACATAGAGTTGTAACTGTGGGCGGCACTGAGACAATTGATGGGGAAGCAAATTTAACATTTAATGGCTCTGTTTTGACAATTACCGGTGATGTGTCTGGGTCTCAAGTTATATCTGGCTCCATCGGCCACTTTGTAACAAGAGTGGAGGCCACCGCAATTTCATTAGGCGATGCTACTGGATTGGCCGGACTAGGTCTGACAAATGGATCTGGTGAATTAGACGTTCAAGTTTCCGGTGCGCTTCATATATCATCCGACAAGGTTGCTATCAGCGGCTCATTCGCTGGGAGCGGATTATCATTTGCTGGTGCTGAAGAGGGCATTTCTTCAATTGCGATTAATTTAGCTTCGTCATCTGGGTTACAACTAAGCAGTGGAGAACTTTCAGTTAACTTAAATTCATTAGGGACTGCAACACCGCTTTTCAGCGCTGATAGTATTGTTTTTATCGATGCAGATGACGGCTCTACTAAAAAATCCGCATTTAGTAATTTTGTGGCCACCATGGCAGGAGATGGTCTTGTTAACAATTCTGGTCGTTTCGATATTAATGTAAGTGGCGCCATGGCTCTCCAATCAGATAAGTTAGTTTTGTCATCGTCTGTTGCCGGTAACGGCCTTGAAGTGGCTGCTGGGGATGGACAGATGGTAAATACACTATCTGTTAAAGTTTCTGACTTTATGGGCAATGGCGTTAATAATAGAATTGTAACTGCTGCTGATGCGAACTCCATGAATGCCGAGGAGAATTTGTCGTTTGGGGGAACAACATTAGAATTGACCGGAACACTAGCAACCAGAGATACAGGAAACACCGCAATAATCATGGAAAGTACTGTGGGTGCCAGCGGATCTTTGTTATTAATGAGATATAAAGAGATCGCCCACACATGCACTACCAGTGCAGCCTCTGAAGATATCGCAGACTTCTTTACAACAAATATGATTCCTTTTGCTTTAGGCATTAGGGTGACAACAGCGATTACTCGTGGCGATGCTTCTTCTCCCCATATAACTAAAATCGGTACAGTTAATGATGACGATTCATTCGGAACATTTGGCGACAATGATTTAGAACAAGCGGGAGATAATTTGGTAACTTCTTACCACCCAGCAAACGCCACTGGACAGAATACAAAATGGTTTACTTCCAATCATGAATTGAAAATAACATACGCCGCACAACCTGCTGCGGGAGCTTTGAGGCTTGGTTTATATTACTACGAAATAACTCCGCCCACTTCATAGTTCCTTTTCTTGACGAAAGAACTATTTATCTTAGATAAAGTATTCCTAGGAGTTAAAATTAATGTCTTCAATGTTAGAACAGGCAATCGTAGATGCGGCGGCATTACGAGAAGCAGCACTAAAAAATGCTGAACAATCAATTATTGAGAAGTACGCCCCTCAAATTAAAGAAGCGGTTAATTCATTATTAGATAAAGATATTATAAATGAAGATGTCGCAATGACTGCTGGTACAGAACAAACACCATCTGGTATCGAAGCGCCTCTGGCTGCTTCTCCTGTGACTGATCCAAACCAAGATGTCACTCTCACCTTAACAGATGATGACCAAGTCTATGAATTTGATTTAGAAGCGCTCAAGCAACCAGAAACGCAAGCAGCCTCGGAAGAAACAGCACCAGAAAGCACAGAAAACTTAATGGGAGACCTTGGGTTAGAAGCACCAGATACTGGTGGTGAAGATGCGGGCCTCGGTGGTGATGCGCTTCTTAATGAAATTATGGACATCTTGTCTGAAGTTAACGACGAAGACGAAGAAGAGGTTCTCGAAGAAGAACTTGTTGTTGATATGGCCGGACAACACAAAAACGGCACCTTCGAGTCAAACGAAGGGACTTTAAAGTATCAACAGGAAATGCAATTAGCAAAAGAAGAAGCTACCAAGCATAAAGAAGAGAATGAAGAGCTTGAAAAGAAAGCAAAAGAACTCGCAGAGTCTGTCTCTTCCCTTACTTCGAAGAACAAAGAATTACTAGAAATTATAAACAAATTGGACAACAGTCTCGAAGAGACGTTGTTATCAAATGCTAAGTTGCTTTATAGCAACCACACATTAAGCGATGCCTCCTTGAATGAGCGACAAAAATCAAAAATTGTTGAAGCCATCGCAAAGGCAAAAACACCAGAAGAGGCAAAAAATCTTCATGAAGCGCTCAAGACTACAGTGGGAACATCAAAAACAGATGGTCCAAAATCACTTAGTGAGTCAGTAAATAAAAGATCAAATCTCTCAGGTATTATGCCACGTAGAAAACAACCAGCACAAGAATTCTCATTTGCTGATAAAATGAAGAAACTTGCTGGTATTAAATGACATACTGTAGGAGGTATTAAAATGTCTATTGTTCAGAAATTATCTGAAGGCATAGTAAACCGTGATATGAAAGCAGAAGGGCAAGCTCTTTTGAATAAGTGGTCACAAACAGGTTTACTTGAAGGTCTTCAAAACGAACAATCTAAGCAAAATATGGCTAGATTGCTCGAAAACCAAGCTAAAGAGCTTCTTCGTGAAGCTTCTACTATGGGCGCTGGTGATGTCGAAGGTTTCGCATCTGTAGCATTCCCAATCGTTCGTCGTGTATTCGCCGGACTTATCGCTAACGAACTTGTTAGTGTACAACCAATGAGTCTACCAAGTGGTCTTATTTTCTTCCTTGACTTCGTTTATAGCTCTGATAGCGGCGGAGTTGATAATATGAGCCCACGTATGGGTAATGTTGAAGATAAATCGATTTATGGTACAAACGATGTTGCCAAAGGCATCATTGATGGTGTTGATCTTGTCGATGCTACTAACAAAGCAGGATTCGGTGGACCCGGACGTGATGGTTCTTTTGCTGGTGCGTATGCTAGCCCAACCGGATCTAACGTTGCCACAATCAACAACGCTACCACACACGCTGCAATCACCACTTTTGTGCTTGATGGCGCTGTAACCGAAGCAAATCAAAAGCTTATCCAATACGATCCAGATCTACTAACAATTACAGATAGTAGCTATGGTGTAATCGTTCTGGATGTTAAAGCTGATGGCGCAAACGGACTTGAGTCTATCTCTACTAAATCAGATGGTGATTTGAAGAATGTTCATGCTTATCAAATTGATTCAATTCTGCCGTCCATTCAACCTACCCTTGATGCTGAGGCTAAAGCGTTCTATGATGCTATAATCAACCATGGTGGTATTACTACATCTGCCGCTGGTATGGAAGCTGCGGATTTCACACAGATTCGCCGTTTAAGTCGACATCTGACAAATGCTGGTAGCCAGTTAACTGGTGGAACAAACGCTGCTGTTCGTTTCGTAATGGTTGCGACTCAGGGTATTGGCGCTTCTGCTTCTGCGGCGGTTGGTGCGACTCTTCCCGCAAATACATTCAGTTTCCCAATCAAGGACAATCTTGATGTAGGTGGTGCTCTTGGCTCAGTTAATGCTGCTACCAACAACTATGCGCTTGAGGGTGAAGACCAAATCCCAGAGATTGACATCAAAGTTGATTCAACTGCGATCACAGCGCAGACCAAGAAGCTTAAAGCTAAATGGACTCCTGAGCTTGGTCAAGACTTGAACGCTTATCATAACCTTGACGCTGAAGTCGAATTGACTTCTATCCTTTCAGAGCAGATTGCTTTGGAAATTGATCGTGAGATCCTTGCTGACCTTGTTAATGGTGCCACTGCTGGTACTCTTTATTGGTCTCGTTCTCCCGGTTTGTTTGTAAATCGTCAAACTGGTGCTGAACTGGGTGCGACTGCTGCATCTCCTGACTTTACAGGAACTGTATCAGAATGGTATGAAACTCTTATTGAAACTATCAATGACGTTTCTGCTCAAATCCACAGAAAGACTCTTCGTGGTGGTGCTAACTTCGTAGTTTGTTCTCCAGAAGTTGCTAACATCCTTGAGTTCACCTCTGGATTCCGTGCTAACGTAACTGCTGACGCTGATAAAGGCGACATCGGTGCTGTTAAGACCGGTTCTTTGAGTCGTAAATTCGACGTTATGGTCGATCCTTACTTCCCAAGAAACGTAATTCTTGTAGGACGTAAAGGGAATTCTTTCCTTGAGTCTGGATACGTATATGCACCTTACGTTCCGCTACAAGTAACACCTACCATCTTCGGACCAGAAGATTTCGTGCCTCGTAAAGGGGTCATGACTCGCTATGCGAAGAAAATGGTACGCTCCGATATGTACGGTCTTGTTATCGTTCGTGGATTGCTTGGAGAGAGCGGCGCAAGCTAATCTAATATAGCAAAATAAAAATAAGCCCCCTTCCATTTTGGTTGGGGGTTTTTCTTTTTATGGATACTATTTACTACTGATTGCGAATCAAACGCAAAAAACAATTTATTGATTATAGGAGATTGAATAAATGGCTAAATTAGGAAGATACTCTGCGGATAGAAAAAAAGTACAAGAACTTACTGCTGGAAGTCATGCACTTCAAGTTGCCGATTGCGGTACACTTTTTACATTAAATAGCTCAACAGGTGGAGCTATTGCGATTACTTTGCCTAAAGCTTCTGCTGCCGGAAAAGGTTGGTGGGCTAAATTTATCCTATCAGAAGATCCTGACGATCACAGTCATACCATTACTAAAAATTCTGGTGATTCAAATAATATATGGCTCACCAGCCACTTTGTTAGTGGTGCCATGAACTTGGCACAACCATCAGATGGGGTGGTAAGCGCACATAGTTCAGGGTCTGCTGATGATGTCATTACTTTTGTAACAGATAAAGCAACTATTGGCGACCAAGTGGAACTAGTTTGTGACGGAACATATTATTATGCAACAGCATTCATCTACCAACATGATGGACTAACATCAGCATAATCTAATCTCTGTATTATAAAGATTAAGCTCACTTCGGTGAGCTTTTTCTATTTTAGGGCTAAAAACAGAAAACCATAAATCTCAAAATATTTTTTCGACCATATTTTGAGATTTAAAACTAATTATAGCAATTAACAAGGAGTTATTATGGCTAGAAAATCACAACGTATAAGAAGGCAAAGAAGAATCGAGCGGATGAGAGCAATAGAACAGGAAGCAAGGCTCACACAGAAAATTGAAGACAACTCTGCTATTCTAGAGCGCATGAAAATTATGTCAAGCACAATCGATGAAGTCGTACAAAAAATTGAAACCCCAATCGAGGCGCAAATGGAACCAAGCGTTTCTCGTGTTGTTGAAATGAAAGCAGAACCTAATGTCGAAATGATGGAAGAACCTTCCGTTGAAATGACAATTCAGCCATTCAATGAGCCGACTCTTATAGCACCAAAAAAGACCCCGGACTTTAAAAGAATGACAAAGAAAAATCTATTATCTTACGCAAAAGAAAACGACATTGTAGTACGACCAACGATGACCAAGGCGCAGATAATAAAGGCCATAAATAAATCATAGACCTATTAGTGTTTGAGAAACTATTTACAAGTGAATGGAGGGTTCATGAATGGCTTTACCTACTTTAACGCCAACATCTGTAGTTAGTGCGATAATACTACCAAAAACCGGTAGCACTTCTAACGTGGCTGCTGCTTGTCCAATTGCGGCATATACAAGTTCTGTAGATTTTGTAACTGGTGCGGTTGCACAAGTTGCCTATACATATAAAAAGCTTGGTGGAGATGTTTTAGATATAGAATTGACCGAGGAAAATGTTTATGCCAATTATGAAGAGGCATGTTTGGAGTATTCATATATTCTAAATCTACACCAAGCAAAGAACATGCTTGGTGCTGCTTTAGGAGGATCTACTGGATCTTTTGATTATCAAGGTGCTATAAAATCTGGTGAAGCTTTGGAAGGCACGAATGTTGCGCTTAAATATCCTAAATTTTCATTTGAAACCGCTTTTAGGATTGGCGAAGCATTCGCCACAGAGGCGCTGGTTGGTGGTCAACAAACTGTATACTCAGCATCTTTTGACACCGTAACCGATCAGCAAGATTATGATCTACAAAATATTGTATCTGCTTCTTCCACGGACGCTTCCTCGGAATTTGCGGGTCTTGTTGGAAATAAGAGGGTTAAGATAAGGCACGTATATTACATTTCCCCAAGACAAATGTGGAGGTTTTACGGATATTACGGCGGATTAAACGTCACAGGAGATGGGCACAACTATGGACAATATTCTGATGATTCTACATTCCAAGTGATTCCGGTATGGCAAAATAAGATGCAAGCTATTTCATATGAAGATCACCTATATACAAGAACATCACACTATTCTTATGAGGTAGTAAATAACAAACTAAGATTATTCCCAACCCCGCAAGCGGTATCACCAGAAAAATTCTGGTTTAGATTTACTGTCGAGTCGGGAGATGTTTGGGAAGATGATTACGACTCTGGTCAATACGGCATTAATAATATGAACACATTGCCATTTGAGAATTTGCCATATGAAAACATCAATTCAATTGGTAAACAATGGATTCGAAGATTTGCGTTAGCTCTTTCGAAAGAAACATTAGGTCAAATTAGAGGCAAATTCGGTGGCAATGTGCCAATTCCCGGAGACAATGTCACACTCAACGCATCAGACTTATTAAGTCAGGCAGCAACAGAACAAAAAGACCTTAGAGAAGAACTTAAGACAATCCTTGCTGAGATGACATACGACAAGCTTATCGAAACAGATAAGAATATGACCGAAAATGCAAAGGATATCATACAAGATGTCCCATTGAAGATATTTGTGGGGTAAATTAAATGTCAGATGATAAATGGAAAAAGCCAGACCAGCCGCCTCCTCCAATGTTTTTTGGAGAGAAAGAGCGCAATCTTGTAAAGCAAGTAAATGATGAAATTATTGAGCGTGTAGTCGGCCAACAAGTGCTATATTTTCCACTAGACATAGAATACACTGACTACCATCCCCTTTATGGTGAAGCAGTCGAAAAAACCTTCTTACCGCCCGTTAGAGTGTTTGCTTTGGTTGAGTATCAAGGCGTTGAAACACAATTTGCTCAGGGCCTTGGAATTGACAAGATAACCAAGATAGCTGTTAATTTCCATAGACGAAGATTGACCGAAGACCAAGATCTGTTTGTGAGAGAAGGAGATTTTGTGAGATATGGGAATATTTACTACGAAATAGTAAAATTAATTGAACCAAAATTATTATTTGGACAACCAGAGCATCGCTTTGAAATAAAAGCAGAATGTATAAGAGCAAGAGACGGATTATTCAATGCCAGTTAAACAAACACCAATAGAGCCATCTTCAATAGAAAATATCGACACCGGTATTTATGAGTGGGCATCTGATCTAGAGCTTTCAACTACTACAAACGATGGTTTTAAGAGAACTCCTGTCATTTGGCTTGGCACTGAAAGGGCATTCCAGATTAAAAATAATAAAGAGCTTCGTGACGATGTTGGTAAACTTAAATTACCTCTAATAACTATCAATCGTGATTCAATTAATAAAGACCCATCCTTTAAGGGTTCATTTCAGGCGCATATATTTGAGAACCCAGACTACAAAGGGGGGACCATCACAATCAAGAGAAGAATAAAACAAAATAAAACAAGAAATTTTGCAAATGCTGATGCCTCTAGAGTACAAAAAGGCGATGAGACAAGAAGAGGTAATAATAATAAAATTGTTTATGAGCACATAACAATACCAATTCCTGTTTACGTAACAATGATGTATACGATTGTGTTGCGGTCAGAATACCAACAACAAATGAATGATCTGGTTGCTCCGTTTATAACAAGCACTGGACAAATTAATTCGTTCTTGTTTGAAAGAAATGGCTGGTCATACGAGGCGTTTATACAGCCAGATTTTGCTGAAAATAAAAATGTTGACAATCTTGGCGAAGAAGAGAGAATGTTTGAAACCAAAATTCAAATAAAAGTTTTAGGTTATTTGATTGGTGAAGGCATCAATAGAGTGAAGCCGAAATACTCCGTTCGAGAAACCAGAGCACAAATTAGAATTACAAGAGAAAGGGTAATTGTTGGAGATAAAAGGCCTTGGAGGAACAATGATGACTTCGAATTTAAAGAATAAGGTTTTTAGTCCTAAAACGTACTATTTAGTGAGAGATAAGAAATATAAGGAGATTATTTAATGCCTAGAAGATTTGATTTTATATCACCCGGCGTATCCATCAGGGAGATTGATGAAAGTACAGTAGCACCAGATGTTAGTAATGATGGTATTTTATTAATTGGTCAAGCACCACAAGGTCCCGGTAACGTACCAGTTAAAGTTAAAAATTTGGAAGATTTTTATAGAATTTTTGGACAGCCAATTTCAGGCAAAGGTTCCAAAAACACTGACGTTTGGAGAGACGGAAATAGACAACTTACAACATATGCCATGTATGCAGCACAAGCGTGGCTAGCCAGCGGAACATCTCCGGTTACATTTATTAGATTATTAGGTGAGGACACACCAACAGCTAAACAAGCATCCGGGTATACAAAGGCTGGGTGGTATTCTGGGCACAACAACTCTGTTCATTCTGAACACGAATCTAATGCTTTTGGTCTTTGGATTATGGCTTCAAGTTCGCATGCTGGTGAAGTCGATGGTATTACACAAGACGCTGTTTTGGCGGCTGTGATTTATACAACTGGGTCTCAATTTGGCCTTAAGGGGACACTGCCGTCCGAAGATCCTACGCTTTTAGATCCCGTTAAAGCCGTCGGTGGGCTTTTAAATACTTGGGTTGAGTCAAGTACTGTTGGAGGTGTTGCAAACACTTTTGAATTAGTACATAGTTCTTCTTATAACGTTCAAAAGAGTTTTCAGGTTCACTTTTCAAAAGACAATGCGGATGGATATATCAGAAATGTTTTAAATTGTAATCCGCAAAAAGTAAATGGAACAAATCAAGAGACAACTGAAACCTATTGGTTAGGCGAAACTTTCGAAGAGCATACTAGCCGACTAATTAATGAGACATTGGGTGCGGCGTCATCCTCAGCAGGTCAACAATTTGGTATCTTAATACCATTAGGGTCTGGATATGTCGAAAGAAGAAAAGAAGCGACAGCGTCTAAAACAGGGTGGTTTATAAATAGGAACCCTGCTCCAAAGACAGGATATGCCACTTGGAAGATATCCTCAGAATCTAAATTATTTAGATTAGTATCTTTACACGAGGGCGAATGGTTTAGCCAGAATTACGGCGCCAAGATCGATAATATCAAATTAGGAACAACATCAAATCCGGATTCAACTTTTTCAGTTGTTATTGTAGACGCAGATGGAAGTGAAATTGAAAGATGGGATAATTGTAATCTAAATCAGTCCTCCGTTAATTTTGTAGCAAATAAAATTGGTGACCAATTCCAAACTTATAATGATACGCTAGAGAAGCACGAACTTTTTGGAGAATATAAAAATAATTCTGATTATATTCGTGTTGAAATGGCTCCCGACTGGAAGGCAGGAATTTCAGATGCTAGAATGGTACCATGGGGATTTTGGGGACCGCTCAAGCCCAAATCTCTCTTGGTAAACACCGGCTCAATCACTTTTGGAACTAATACTTTTGGTGAATTAGCTAAAAAAGCTACTTTCGGGCCTCAAGGGCACCACAATCCGAATGTAGCCCTTATGATCAGCGCATCAATATTACACACTGCTTCATTAAATTGGCCAGATATGAAATTAACAGATGAAAATTCAAATAATTCAGGAAATTATACAAGAGATTATGTTTTTGGAGTAAGGCAGACACTCGATACAGATAATAAGGGCAAAAAGCAATTATGGTATTCACCAGATTACAAAGATTTAGTGAGAGCGCTGCCAAATAATTTGTCTTCGGATATCTTGGCTAATACCACTCAAGCTAGTTGGATTTTCTCATTAGATGAGATAAGAAAAGAAGAAGATCAAGAGTTATGGTATTATAAATCTGGCTCACACATACAATCAACCGAAGCTAACAGATCTTATACTGCTAAAAGCGGGTCTGCTGCTCTTCTGACCGCCGGAATTAAACAATTTCAGGCACCATTTGTCGGTGGGTGTGATGGCCTAGACGTTACGCAAGTCGATCCATTCTCAATTGTAAATGGCCTATCAAACACCGCAGCTTCAGCACACTACGCTTTTTATACAGCAGAAAGAGCATTAGGTATCATCGAAGACCCAGACCTATTAAGATACGATTTAGTTTCTTTCCCGGGTAATGTCAATGAAACACTAAATAGAAAACTTATTAGAGGTGTAGAAGAGAGAGGAGATGCACTGGCTATTATTGATATTGATTCTAGCTATCGTAAGGCCTATGAAGGCAGCGGAACAGAAACTCTTGGAACTTCAACCCAAATTATTACAAACGCCAAGGCACGAGATTACAATACTAGCTACGCCGCAGCGTATTATCCTCCTGTTAGATTGAGAGATAATAATGGTGATATTACTGTTGTTCCACCATCTGTTGCAGCAATCGGAGCAATCGGGTTCTCAGAGGCTAATAGCCAAGGCCCTTGGTTTGCACCAGCAGGGTTTAATCGAGGCGGAATTAGCATTCTTGGTGGGTCTGCCGGACCTAGAGTGGCGGGCACAATAGAGCATTTAACAAAGCAAAACCGAGATGATTTATATGAAGTAAATCTTAATCCAATCGCAAGATTCCCTGCTGTTGGAGAAATTGTCATCTTCGGACAGAAAACATTACAACAAACAAATTCTGCGCTTGATAGAATTAATGTACGAAGACTATTAATATATCTTAAAAAGGAAATCAACGCAATTGCTAATACAATCTTATTCGATCAAAATGTTCGAACAACATGGCTAAGATTTAAAACCGCAGCCGATAGAGTATTGAGCGATGTGCAGAGTCGTTTGGGCGTAACTGAATACAAACTGGTTTTAGACGAGACCACCACAACCGCAGATTTAGTCGATAGAAATATACTATATGCGAAGGTCTTTGTCAAGCCGGCTAGAGCGATTGAATTTATCGCAATTGATTTTATAATTACAAAAACTGGAATTGAATTTTAATCATGAAACTATTTAAAAATAACATAGGAGAATTATAGTTATGACTTTTTGGTCTAAATCGGCATTGGCGCCCAAGAGAAACTTTCGTTGGCAACTAAGAATCACAGGATTTGGAGATTCGGATGTTGTTTGGTGGGCAAAAACTGTCAACGTACCTTCCTTTGACGTTTCTGAGGTGGCACATGATTATTTTGATAATAAATATTATTATCCCGGAAGACTTACTTGGTCTGACTTAGAAGCGACATTAGTTGACCCAATCAGTCCTGATGCTGTTAATTTAACTTTAGATATCATAAATAAAGCCGGCTATAACGTTACTAATAAAGAAGGTGCTAAAAAAACAATGTCTAAAAAAGCTTCTTCGGCGGAAGGCTTGAAAGATGTTATAATAGACTTGGTAGATACAGAAGGAAAAATGATTGAAAGTTGGACTTTGAAGAACGCTTTTATTAAGGCTGCAAAGTTTGGCGATTTGGATTATTCAAACGATGAACTAAGAACTATATCATTAACATTTAAATATGATTGGGCAGTTTGTACCATTAAAGCAGAAAATGGAACTGAAACTGAATATTTTGAAGATATTAACCCTCCTTCACCAACTAGTTAATAGGATTATAAGATGGCGTTTTGGTCTAAGGCAGACATTGAACCTATAAGAAAAAGAAATTTTTTAATAAGAATTTATAATTCCGCCCAGTTTTATGCTGTTAAATCAGTTACTAGGCCGGTTATTGAAACTGATGCAAATGAATATAAGATTTTGAATCATACATTCAAAATTCCTTCCATACCAAAGTATTCTGATGTAACAGTAAAATTTGTTGAAGAAGCTGGATTACGAGCGCTCGCAAGGTCTCTTGGGGTATTCTATAACAGGGAGATGCCAACAGATGCTAATCCAAATGCGGTTGGTTTAAATAAAGGCGATTCAACCGATGTGGTTATTGAGTCTTATGATAGTGAAGGTAAGAGATATGATTCTTGGACATTGAAGGGAGCGTTTGTTAGGTCGATTAATTCAGGAGATATGGATTATTCAAGTGACGACTTCATAGAGCCAGAACTTGTTTTATCGTATGATTATGCTGTTTATGAGGCAGGCCCGGGCAGCACTGGTGCATCAACAGCACCGACCACAACTAATGCCCCAGTCGTAACAGACTCCGGTGGACCTAGTAATTTACCGGAGCAGTCAACCACAGGCGGAAATAATAATTTACCGGGGCAGGTGAATGATCAACCGGTTCTGGATTCAGTAGAAGCGGCCCAATCGATATTGCCAAGTCTTTTGGATGTTTGGTAAATAAAAAGAAACAATTAGAGAGGTGAAAATTGTCAAGAAATGATATGAATAGGGTTGGTGGAGCCCATGAACAAGCAGATCCACCAGTGTCAAACATGCAAGAAGGAGCGACTTTTAATCCTTTGAGTTTTGTAGCACCAACAGATTTTGTTGAGCTTCCTTCAAGAGGAATAGGCTACCCGGATAATCATCCATTGTCTGGTAAAGACACAATAGAAATTAAATTTATGACAGCGAAAGAAGAGGATATACTTTCATCAAGAGCGTTACTCAAAAAAGGAGTTGCAATTGAGAGATTTATTGAAAGCGTCATAATTGATACAAAAATTAAAGCAGGAGATTTATTAGTTGGTGATAGAAACGCAATTTTAATTGCCGCTAGATCGTCCGGCTATGGTAATTTATATGAAACGCAAATTAATTGCCCTTCGTGTGGAGAAAAATCACATGTTACTTTTGATTTAAATGACAAAAAAGTGAAAGAAACATCCCTGACCAGCGAAATTACTAATAATAATGACGGCACATTCCAAATACTGATGCCTTTTTCAAAATTTAAAGTTGATTTTAAACTCCTAAAAGGAACAGATGAAATCTATTTAACTAAAATGGCTACAAATAAAAAGAAAAAAAATGCCATCGAGAGTACACTATCAGACCAATATAAAAGAATGGTAGTTAAAGTCGAAGGCCACGCAGATAATTCAATTATATCTAGATATGTCGATGCTATGCCAACGCTGGATTCTAGACATTTGAGAAAATGCTATAAATCTGTTACACCAGACGTAACAATTAATAAAGATTTTGAATGCCTCTCTTGTGGCCATGAACAAGAGTTGGAGGTGCCTTTCGGGGCAGACTTTTTTTGGCCTGACCGATAAATACATAGAGAGTGTATACGAACAATTTTTTATCTTAAAGCACCATGGTGGGTGGTCTTTTATCGAAGCATACAATCTACCGGTAGGTTTGCGGATGTGGTGGATTAAAAGACTAGAAAAGCAGTTTGAAGATGAAAAAAAAGCAATGGAAAAAGCTTCCAAATGATAAACGTGCTCGTGAGGGCATTTTTTTATTTAAACTACTTAGTGATAAACGGGAGGATTTTTAATATGGTAGTAATCGACTTTAGAAAAGATAACATTCTTTTGAATGAGGCAGGAATATTAAGTGCCTTGGGTAGTTGGACAAAATCCATCCTTAAACATATGTATGGAAAAGATGTTAAGATGGTTGGCAACGTTAATGTGGGTACCATTTCTGATATTATAAAAGAAGATGAAGAAGAACCAAATTTTATAATAAAGGGAAGATATCGAGATGTTAAAGCATACGCCAGTGCCATTGTTAAAGAAAAAGCGTATCTGGATGCCTACTCAGAATTTGGTAAGGACCACCCACAAACTGTAAAAGCGAGAGAAAATTTAAGACCGGCTGTTGCTGAGTTCGAATCGGCCACTGGGTTGAAATGGCCGTTTGTCGATGAGGTTTAATGAATGGCTAATAAGAATGACATAAAAAACCAAGAAGAGCTAAATGAAAAGAAAAGAGAACAAAAGAAAATTGTCGAAGAAACACTTAGTGCAATAAAAAAATTAGAAAAATCTTCTTTTCAGATGCTTGAATATCAAAAGGAATTAGCGCAAATTTCTGGTGATTCATTTTCGACAAAAGAAGCAGAAGTCAAAATTCTTGAGAAGTTTCTAGAATTAGAGAATATGAGGGTAACCAGAAAAGAAGAGTTTACCCAAGAGATGCAACAGGAGTTACAACTCCAGCAAAAATTATTAGCAGGTATTAAGCTTGAAGGTGAGACTGCTGCCGAAGCCTTTGCTAGACTGAAACAAGAGACAACCGGGCTGAATAAAGAGGCGAATAAGTTTGCTAAAGATTTTTTTGGAGGTGTTGCCTCCAAAATAGGTATTGCCTCCGATATGTCAAACACTTTTTTAGGCAGAATGCAAAAATTAAGCTTATTGGCTACAAAACCCGGCGGATTAAAAGAGATTTCAAAAGTCTTTCGTGAAACATTTACATTTAGTAAAATGGCATATGCTGGGGCGGCAACAATAATTCAGTCGACAATCGCCATGGCTTTCGCTGCTGAGAAAGCTACCGCTGCGTTTGCATCACAAACTGGCGCTGGTAGATTATTAACAAAAGAGATAGCGACAGTCGGGTCTGAATATAGAAATCTGGGACTAACGCAGGAAGATTCTGGTAAGGCTGCAACGGCATTATTCAATAAGTTTCCCGGATTTATAAAACACTCAGGAAAGATGAGAAAAGATTTGATTTTATTAACATCCAGCCTGGAAAAGCTTGGAGTTTCAGGGGACACTACTGGTGAAATGTTAACCTCATTCACTAAAGGTATGGGAATGACAACATCCGAAGCAATGAGAATGACACAATCTGCTGCCCTGGCTGCGAAGAGTTTACAGATGTCGGCAGGAGATTATGTAAAAGGACTACAATCATCCTTAAAGGTTTTAAGCGTATATGGTAAAAAAGCAACGAAAATTTATCAAAAACTAGCAGCACAAGCACAAGCAGCCGGCACCAGCACAGAAAAATTACTGGCCGTCGCAGGCAAATTTGATACTTTCTCGGATTCTGCTATGACAGCCGGTAAATTAAATGCCATTTTGGGTTCTAATTTGTCAGCTAACGAAATGTTGATGGCTTCTGAAGAAGAAAGAATAGAAATTTTAATCAGATCTATGCAGGCACAAGGAAGGTCATTTAATGAAATGGATAAGTTCACACAAAAAGCAGTTGCTGCGACAGTGGGAATTACAGATATGAATGAGGCTCAAAGAATTTTGGGCATGGATTTATCCTCTTATAAGAAAATGAATCGAGAAGCAGCAGCATCAGCTAAGACACAAGAAGAAATGGCAAAAAGAATGAAAGAGGTCATGGATGTTGCAACAAAGCTTAAAATGGCGTTGGCCGAATTTGCAACACAAGTGGCTCCTTTTGTAAAAGTTCTAGCAGACTCTTCACAATACATATTAGATTTTATGCATGCAACTAGAGGTGTCTTGGGCCCGATTATAGCAATAGGCCTCGGTATAACAACCTTGACTAAAATATTCAGCCTATTTAGCCCAGTATTTATGCTATTGGCAAGGATGGGATTCCCTCTTGGAGCAAAAGGGATGAAAAAAGTTGGTGATGCTGGTGGTAAAGCTGCTCCAAAATTAGGAGCCTTTGGGGTATCTATGAATCTTGTTGGGTCCGGAGTAATGATCGCTGCATTGGGCATAACATTTGCCTTACTTGCTTTTACGGCGTTAATCGCCTCTCTTGCCTTACTGGCCTCCACAGGACCAACGGCAATTGGGGTTTTGCTTGGGTTGTCGATAGTGCTATACGCATTTGCTGCCGCTGTCGCAGTTTTAGCCAATCCAATCACAGCAATAGGTATGGGCATCCTAATAGCATTTATAGGAGCAATGGCATTATTAACTTTAGGTCAAGCAATGTTAATGATGGAAACAAACAAGTCTTACGATAAATTAGCAGCCATGATGGACAAAAATTCTGATCTAGTAAAATTCACAAAAAATATTAATAAATTAGCTGAGGCGCTCATCGGAGTTGGGAGCGCTGTTGGTGGCCTTGTCATGTCATTAGGAGGCTTGGCTCTTGCGAGCCCTGCTTTATTTGTGCTTGAAAAAGTTATCAACACGATAACGCCATTTTTAGAGGTGGTCTCGACAATAACCGAGAATGTCAGCAGCATTGTTGATGGCTTGATAGAATTGGCTTCGCTTGATATGGCAAAAGTATTCACAGATCTGTCAATGGGACTTAATAAAATTGGCGATGTTATAACAGACTCAGAAAAGGGAATTGAAATAAGTCATACTTTAGAGAATTTAGCACTGATAACAGCAGGAGTTAGCTCTAAAACAGCAACATCCGGTGTTGGAAATATAGCAAAGGCAATAGAAAAAATGAAACCCGCTTTCAGTGTAAAAGTCTCACTAAACGCAGAAGAAACCTTATCTGTTTTCGAGGGCAATATTCTTAACAAAATCACAAAGGCATCATAATCATGGCACACCCAACAAAAACATCTTTTTCTACTTTAAATAATTATATTTCAGGCTCAGGGGCGGAAATTGTCATCACCAGCATGGTTGCATCAACAAACAACGTGGTAAAACTACCAGCCTTCCTAACAGATATGGCACAAAGCTTTTCATCAAATTGGAATACGGAAGATGTTTATGGCAGAAATGATCCGATTGCAACATTTCAAAACACGACGAGAACAATATCATTGGGTCTAGAGATCCCAGCCGGAACCTTGGCCGACGCTAAAAATAATTTAGAGGCGTGTGCAAAAATTGCTACATTTTTATATCCCGGCTATAACAAAGTAGGCTACGAAGATGAAGACGGCAAGTTTGTTAAAACCGCCATGGTTCTTTCAAAGGCACCTTTGGTTAAAATAAAATTTGGTAACTTAATAAGATCAATGAAAACCGGAGGGGGCCTGTTAGGATATTTAGATAGTTTTGATTTTTCGCCAGTACTAGATGTTGGTATGTTTATAGCTGCGAGGGGTAAATTCTATCCTAAGGTCATTTCCATTTCGCTTTCGTTCAATGTTTTACACCAAGATGAACTAGGTCACGAAAAAAATAGTAAAGGCTCAAGATGGAGAGCCAAAAGGTTACCGTGGAAATAATTGGTAAGGAGAGATAAGATGTCAAGAAATAAAAATAGAAAAAAAGCCATTAACGACTTGAAGTTTTACAGAAATCTTCTAGATTCCAGAGGCGTAAAACAACTGGAACAATACAGGACTATGATTTTAAAAAATTATGATGAAGAGTCCGTAGAGTACTTTGAATATTATTGGACCCAAGGAGACACCTATTGGAATTTATCTGATAAGGTATTTGGAGATCCAAAATATTGGTATTTAATTGCCAGATTTAATAATAAGCCAACAGAGGCGCATGTTAATATTGGAGACACTTTAAAAATTCCAATCGATCTGACAACCGCTCTACAGGTGGTTGGGTAATGGGAATTTTTACCAATTTCACCGCTGCCGCCGCAGAAGACTATAACTACACAGACGATAGTTCTCGCAAGTCGGCTGGATATAAACTCGCTACTCCAAAGAAATTTAAAGATATAAGCTTTGATTCTGTATCAATTGGTGATATGTATGACTTAACTTTTCATGCCGGCACGCTGGGGACAAATATATCAGATTTCGAACAACAAGATAGCGACTTGCTTATGCGAAAACTTGATGCCTTAAACGTTCGTTCGCTCGATACATCAGACAAGTTGTTTGAGTGGTTTTTAGATGTAATGTATCATTTTTGGGATATTTATGAAGAAAATGATAAGATGGATAGAGACACACTAAAAGACCCAGCGATTTGGCCGAAATCACATATAAAGTTGATTGAAAAAGCACTTAATGATTCATGGGACGGCTCTAGAAGCGGCACACAATCAATTTGGTGGTGGGTTGGGAATAAGAAGGGTGGCTCTGATAACGCCGAGGCTTGGGCAAACGCCGTTCTCACAGAATATGCTGCGGTGTCCCCAGCAGGTAGTATTACTACGACAAGAGCCATAGCGCCAATTAGAAGCGAAGAGGATTTTATAAAAGAAGCAATAGATAAGGCCGATTTTTTTGTTAAAGGGAGAGGCTTGCCTCCGGAGTATGATATCAACATAAAAAATCACGATGATTTAGTTTTAGGGGAAAAGAAAATTGGTTTTGTTGGTGCCTCTCTTTCGAAAGACCTCAATTGGTTTTTTGATTACAAAACGAATATTGAGACATATATGGGAATAACCTATTTCACAGAAAGAAAATATTTGAAAGACCCCAGTTCCGGAGAACACATTTCGCCCAGTGGAACGCCCAAAAAAAACGCTGGGACGTGGGACATCAAAATGGTGAACAGAACCGGTATTTTTAAATCGACACATAGTGTGCTTGGACTTTATGCCGATAATATTATTGGAGAAATGCATAAATCCGACGCTGGAAGGGGAGTTAGATCGTCGATACTGGTTGGTGATAGATTTAAACCAAGAAAAATACAAACCCTTGGCTCGTATAAGGACGGAACTACATATTTTTATAAACACACAAAAGATTTGACAGATAGCTTGGGGATACAAGGCAGAGACTTACAAGGCCTAGAGGAGTTTGCAGTAGCGGCACAAACCGAATTGAAAGAGGTCGCACAAGGAACTTACGATAGCGATTGGGGGTCCACTGGGGTACGTAATACTATTAATAGATTTGTGGGTAGCACAACTCAAATGGATAGTATTATTGATTCATATCGAAAAGCTTCACTAACCGAAGCAAAAAACAATTGTTATAATAAATTTAAAGAACATATCGAGTCCGGCGATTGGGCGAAAAAAGTAAAAACCTCGGCAATCGACAGAAAATTCGATATGGTAGAAAGATTATTTGAAGATGCAAAGGCGGATCTTCGAGGCTGGCTTAGACCATGGAATGGTAGAGAGTCAATACCTATCCTTACAATTCTACGACAAGGCAAAGAAAAATATTATGGAGCAGCGGCAGACGCAATTTTGGATTATATGGATAGTGCTAAACGAGTTACTGGGTCGGAGCCTGTAAAAGAAACACAGCGATTTGAATTGCTCGAAAAAGCAGCAAAAGAATTATACGGATTATATAATCTTGGAAAAGATATATCTTTCGAAAAAAAAAGTCCATTTAATGTCCGGCATAGCAGGAAATCAGTAAGTGGGTTTGAAGACTATATTGAAGACGTTGTCGCTAGAGACAATAGCGGAAAAGGAAAAAGATATACTCAAAAGCAATGGTTTAAGCAATTTACATCAGTGTTGGGTTATTTAATAGCGTTTAATTATGTCACATGGAAACATACACTAGAAAACATTGGACTCTGGAAAGCCGCATTACAAGTTCCTTTCAGTGATATAACATTGAAAACCGATGAAGAACTCGCAGCTATAATAGCTGCTGCCATGGATTATGATCAAGAAATATTCGATGGCAACACGTCCGCAGCAGCAAACGCCGACGAGTTGACTGAAGAGCAAATAGAAGAAAGACAATTATACTTAAAACAATGCGCCCTTCTCCTTAATATGTCTAGGCTGAGGGATACTATCGTGACAGATCAATATGTCGCAATGGGGACGGGTGATATGGATTTTCCCTATGGTCAGTTTATTTTACCAATGGACGTTGAAGACGGCGGCAAAGGCAACAAAGAACCTAGAAGTCAAATGATAAATCGATTAATAGCGCCCAAGTTAGACGACATTAACGCTTTTTTAAATTTAACCCCAGACATTCAAGCAGCTTTAGTACCAAAGCTTAGATTATTTAAGGTCATGTCGGTGGACGGAGAATTAGAAGAAGTAGAAATAGTATTCCCCACTAGAATGAGCAACAAAACCTCAAATTTTAGAGTCAAGGATGGGAAGTTTAGCAGAGGAGACGGGTGCGGTGTAAAAGATTTTACCATGAGTTTCCAAGGAGGGAATCCTGCAACATCTAGAAAAGATATGAATGCTTCATTAACTCTATTTTTTCAAGATTTTTCTGAGTTTGTTAAAATGAGAAGAACAAGTGATTTATTTAAAAACTCAGCAAAAGTAAAAACACCAGAGTATCGATATGTAGATTTGCTTTTAATGCCCGGGTCTACCGGGGGGCATAGTAGCCCAAAGCACCCATTCAATTATAATGCCTCCGACTACAGAATAAGAGTAGACGTTGGGTGGTCAATCAGAAAAGACTCTAATTTTAAAAATTTAGTAAAACAAAGAATTAAAACAAAAAAAGTCAAGATAGTGGGTGACGACGGGAAACCAAAAACAAAAAGAATTTCCGGGCATCAGCAATTAACAAATGCATTAGAAAAGATTAATAAATCTTATTT
>UEXM01000957.1_pt1 | contig 27099 bp, 22 predicted proteins | sample 1796661 | NCBI WGS metagenome assembly UEXM01 (sample SAMEA4772469, study PRJEB27181) | metagenome
TGATCACTTCGACGAGATCTCTGGAATTTCGTTCTTGCCGCATAGTGATCACTCATATCGTCAAGCACCCTATCAGGATTGTACTTGGAATGAGTACGAAGAAATGCTCAAGAAAATGCCAGTCGATGTTGACTGGAGCGGTCTCGGAGAGTACGAGAAGGAAGATAACACTTCTGGATCTCAGACAATGGCTTGTTCTGGGAACTCTTGCGAAATCGTAGACTTAACAAACTGATCAAATCATAAGGAGAAAAATATGAATAAGATCAACGCTATCGTAACATCACTAGTTTTTGCCGGCGGAGTCGGAACTGCAAGTGGAATGGATACCTACGACATGGTATCACAAGAAGTTCAGGTTGCCGCTGCACAGCACGCATCCTTAAATGGAGAGCATCTCTCCGTAAATGTTGGTGGTTTCATCCAAACTGGATGGAGTTACAACAATGCTGGCGGCAATTCTGCCCTCAGTGGATTTGGTGTAGATCGCGCCCGTCTTATCATCAGTGGTGATATGGGTGACGAATCAATGTCCTACCTTGTCTCGGGACAATGGAGTGACACCACCAACTCTTTCGATCTTCTCGACGCACGAGTTGATCTCAGAATGTTTGATTTTGCAAACATTCGCGTTGGACAGTTCGTTCCTGGCTTTTATGCAGGTTATGTTACTGATCCTCGCAGTCTCACTACTCTGAACTATAGTGTTTCGGCACTTACTTTCGGTCAGGGTCGTGGACAGGGTGTCGAACTTTCTCGACACTTTGGTGATATCCATGTAAGTGGATTTTACAACAACGGTTTTGATGATACCAGCGGTGTAGGCAGCAATGACTACGCATTCGGTGGTAGAGTTGAATGTGCTGCTGTTGCTGATTGGGTGTTTGGTGCAGGACTTGGTTACAACAATGATGTTGTTGACTTTGTTACCTACACTGTTGATGCATCCTATGTTGGTAATGGTTGGCACGCTGATGCCGCTTGGGTCGCAAATGACTCAAACGACACTTGGCAAAACTACTCACTCGTTGGTACTGTCGGTTATGATATTGCCAAGGATTGGGAAGCATTTGGCCAGTATGAGTATGGTGTTCTTTCTGGAGCATCAGACGATCTGAGCCTATTGACTGTTGGTGGTAATTATGCCCTCAACAGTGCAGTTACTTGGACGACTAGTCTTGGATATTCATTCAATGCTATCGATTCAGGGTTTGATACGGACACTACTGGTTGGAGAACTTCATCAGAAGATGGACAGTTCCTCATTCGCAGTGGTGTTACCGTTAGTTTCTGAAAAACCATTTATTAAAAGGAATATAAAAATGGCTAATAAAGTAGATTCACATTGTTCGACAAGTTGCTGTCCCTTCGGATGGCTCAACAAGCGAGTCCTTGGACTCACCCTCGGAGTTTGGCTCCTAGTTTTCGCAATCCTTCCAATGTCTGCCCGTGGCATGGCATGGAGTGTCCGAAGTGTCGGAGGCCTCTGGGATGGTGGTGCTAAGGTTGTCGGTTTCGACGGCCCTCGTAGTGAGCGGCCCGCCGCTCGCCGCGAACGCTCCGCAGACTGATAATTAACATTATCAAAAACTAAATTAGAACAAGGAAGGGTAGCAATACCCTTCCTTTTTTATACATATAGAGCATTTGTTATATTGATTTATAGAAAGAGACACTATGCCAAAATCACAGGGATCGCTAGGAAAAGAAGTAACTGTATCCAGCGATGGTTTGGTAAGTAGTGAAGAAATTGTTAAAGGAAAAGGACGTGTTTCCTCACCACGTCCTAATGTAACAACTCCACCAAGACCAATATCTGCAAATTTTGGTGAAATTAGTGGTCTGTCTTTTTCTCCTAATCCTGTGATAAGGGGTGGTACTGGTAATGCAACAATTGAATTTGCAGCGGGTGCTACTAATGGTTTGAGTCTGATTCAGTATAAGTTTAGTTATGTAACTACTGGTGGTAATAATTATAATAATCGTTGGACTAGTATCCCTTTAAATAATAATACTTTTCAGTTTTTTCCAAATATAAACGCCTTTCGAGGCGCACTTGAAGTAAGAACAGTATTTAATAATACACCTGTCGATAGCAAATCAATATCCATTAAACTAACAGATCAACCAGTTGCTCCATCCTTTAGTTCTAATCCAACTATTAACGATGTGACTGCTGCCTCTGGAGATACAATTACTGTAGGTTCCTTCACTATCGCTGGAAACCCAACACCCACCATTACATATCAATGGTATCTTAACTCGTCTGCCGTTGTTGGAGGAACTAATAGTTCCTATACTACAACAGCAGTTGGTGGTGTGAGTGCAGCAGTAATTCTAACGAATAGTCAAGGTACAGTAAGTGCAACCGCAGAAGGACAAGTTGGCCTTGTCCCAACATTCACTGGAACACCTAGTGCCTCGGCTACTGGTGTAACCGTTGGTAATGCAGTAACTATTAATAATGTTGGTGCTACTGGAACTGCTACTATTGTTACGTCTTACATTTGGACTCAGAATTCTAGTGTAATCTCTGGTGCAACTCTACAATCCTATACAACATCTGCAACTGGACCACTTAGCGGTAAGGTAACTATTACCAATAACTTTGGTACAAATAATGCAACTGTTAGTTTCGGTACAATTGCCCCGATTGGTTCGAGTAACTTTGCTCCATACTTCACAGGAACCCCCGCAGGATCCACTACGAACCCAGATGTAGGAGAACGCATGACGTTCCTTACCTACGGTTCTACGGGTCTTCCTGCTCCTACCACGACCTTCCAGTGGTACGATGATGGTGCTGCTATCTCTGGTGCTACTGGATATGCCTACGTTCTCGGTTCGACTGGTGGACTGGAAGATGCAGAAGTTGCCTACGTTGTTACGAACAACGGCGCTAGTAACTATATCATCGATGGTGCTGCACAGCCAGTCCTATCCATGACTAGAGGTGTTCAGTATACCTTTGATCTCTCTGGAGTTTCGACAAGTCACCCATTCAGAATTGCCACTACCGAAAATGGTTCGGGTGGTCAATACACAGATGGTTGGACAACCAATGGAACACAAGGTCAAGCAGGAGCAAATGCAGTGTTCATTGTTCCTGCGGACGCCCCTGCGACTCTGTACTACTACTGCGGTAACCACAATGGAATGGGCAACAGCATCAATGTCAGAACCGTTCCTGCCACTGATGTGACTATGACTGGTAACCTCACAGGTGTCGTGACTCTCACTAACAGTGAGGGAACCACAGGTGCTACTATAGACTACGGTACGATGCTCAACGCAGACATCACTAACCTCTCACTTAGTAATGTCGTAGCGGGTGCAACACTAACCGCAACCGTAACATACGGTGGTACATTCGATAGTATAACATGGACAGGAGTTACTGCATAATAAATGCTCAGTAATAAATAGGTAACTTTTTATGCCAACACAAACCTTTCAATATTTCGTTCCAGTAGGTTCTACTAATGTTTCTATCACTGCTGCAATGTTTGGGGCTGGTGGTGTGACTCTAGACACACTAGCATTAACACAAGCAGTATCAACGGGATACATAACTCCTACTGGTTCTCTTACCATGCTAAAGGCACTGATTGATTCTAAATCAGATGGTCAGGTTCTTGATTTATATACTGGTCATTATAGTTTGATGGGAACAACTCAAGCAGCAGCATATGGATTTAGTGCAGACTTTGGTCCAGGCGTTGGTGATTGGAATGGAATTGATGTTTATAATTCAATCACAATAAAGAATGGTACGGTTTCTTTCTATGAATTGCACCAGCCCGCTACAGGATCAGCAGCAGGCACATTCACAGTTCCAAACACTACTCAAGAAGATTTCATTCAGATGTTTGATCCTGATTCTACACAGGAAGCAATACGTCTGGCAACATATCCTCCACAATTCGGTGATCGTGTGACTACATTCAAGGTAGACGCTCGATCATTCGTCTTGGGAAGCAATGCAGCAACACCCAGCGGCATACTTAGTGTTACTTATGATAGTGGAACATCAAGATATTATAATAGTGGTTTTACTGTCACTGGTGTTACCCTAGTAAATGATATAAAGACCATGCTTAATAGTGTTGTCTCCGCAGAATCATCATACTCAGGAAGAACTGCGGCAGCAACTGGTATTGGTTTAGTAATGAATATTAATCCAAATGCAATACAAGTAGTTACAGTATCAGATTACAGTGAAGGACTCAGTGGAAGTGATCCCATAATAGGAATCACGTTTGCTGGTGGTACTAGTTCTTGGCCATCTAGGAGTAGTGATTCCTTTTACATTAATGAACTAAACTTCTTCGGTAGATATTCATTCGGTACTACGGGTGCTAGTGGAACATATTACACATATGATAGTAATACAGTTACATACAAACCATTATCTGGCACTTGTAAGAATCTTTATCTGCCAAGAGTTTCAGATCAGGCAGGTCATGGTCTAAAGTTTCATTCAAATGGTTTAAACCTAATAGATGGTGTAACATTTATTGGTGCAGGTAAATATGATGCGACTCACGCGGGTAATATGTTCTACGACGTTGCACGGGCGGGTTCTATCCTTAGATTGCGAAATGTAAACACTTTCATGGGTAGTGGAGTATATAATACTCAGACAAATGGAACATGGTTTGATGCAGAAGATTGTAGGTTTATTGCTCCTGCTATGAGAGCAGTCACCACTGCTACTGAAGATAGAATAACAATCAACAGATGTGAATTTATAAACGGATTATATACCAACAGTGCGATCGGTAGACTCAATTCAGATCGTGGCCCCCATGCGTTCTATAATGGTATGCCTGAGTGTAGAATTACCAATTCTGTTTTTGACTTTGACTCAAACCACGGACAAGCAATTTCTGCATACGCAGGTAGTTTTATAAACACCACAATCACTGGCAATATCTTCCGTAACCTGCCAAGACCTGTCTCTCTTCAATGGTCCACCAACTTAGAAGCAAATGTAATAAACCAATTAGAAGATTATCCCGGATATGAATTCTCAAACAATCTAGTATATGTCGATCAGTTACCAGCCAAAGCAGCAACAGGACAGTCCGGCCTTGCTTACAATGGACAGGCGCCGCAATCGATTGCTTTTAAACTTCAGGGTGTAATTCCAGGCGGACCAACACTTGATGGAATCTATGGCATCACAGGTGCATTTGCTGTTGATGATAATTCTACAAAATACTATATCAGATTATCCGCTGATCAACTACCCCGTGTTAAAGTACCTATGATAAAGTATGGATATCGTATCCTAGATGGTGTTGGTTACTTAATAGGCACTATTGATAGATGGGATAATGTAAATAATCAGGAAAATTATCTCACTTCTACTTTTGAAATACTAGGTAGAACAGGGCCGACTGGTTCTGAATTCAATGGAGCAATAGAAATATATCTTGGTGCTTCTGGTTCAACATCAGATACCATTACTGGCGGCATAACCTGTGGCGAAACTCTATTAATGAGAAACATACCACCGATTACACTCAAAAATAATACAATAGTACTGAGTAGAGATCTCATAGAAAACGAGGGGTCAACAGGACACTATGTATCCAACACGGTAAATTTAACATTCGGTGGTGGAAGTAGTGGTCTTGCTGCGGGTGTGGCAAGTGCAGGGCCGATGGAATTCAGAAACAACATAATTTACGCGACAGGCAATCTACAAACAACAAAGCGAGTAGGTTTGTCTGGTGGATATGATATCACCACTGGTGCTACATTAGATATTGGTGCTAATGGTGTGTATAAAGGCACTATTAGTATACAGAATGGAAGAAGTATAGTAAGTGAGAACGTATTCTTTGAATACGCTTGGAATGCTGAAGGTTTCGTGGATGGATATAGTGGTGGTGCAGATATACAGAGAAAGAACTGTCTATCAAAGTCTCTGGGATCTACTTTAGATAATGTATATAATGGCGGCCTTTTAACAAACAGGAGTGATCAATTATCAGCATTTGATAAAGTATTTACATGGAATGGCGGAACAGGTACAGTATCACCTAATGCTGGATATTCTGGTATCGGTCTGAACTGGAGTCAGTATCCAAAATGGGAAGACATTAAAAACTTAGGATATACATTCTCGGATGTTTATAATCCTCTTGGTGTTCCCGTAACGCCTGGATCTGGTTACAATGTTGAATTTAAAAATGATTACACTTGGGGTGTTACTTTCTTTGGACAGACAATAAATAAAGGTTATCACACACGAACAGGAACTACTCTCGGCGAGAAAAATACACAAACAGGTATTGCCGATCTCTTTGCCAGTCGATCTAATCCTACACTACACTTAGGACAACCCGACGTATATAATATGGATTCTTCTGGGTTTACTCTAGACGCATACTCTTTCCATGCCGGCGGCGTGAGGAGAGTAGTGGTTCAGGTAGATCGTGGTGCTGCTTCAGAGATGACATATACGGGCAATTTGGGTGGTTACACTGGAACTGGATACTACCAACACTACTTTGATCCCACAGGATTTAGTGCAGGAACTACACATGAAGTTCGCGTAACATCAATTCCTACCAACGGTATAACCAGAACTAAACAAATGCTACTCTCATATGTTAGTGGAGAGAATAAGGTAACGATTGGTACAACACAAGGAATTAGTGCTGGTTGGGATGCCATACGATCTACTTGGGATCCTCGCAAGAGAAATATAATTGAACTTGGTGTGAGTGGTGATTACATTATGGGCGAAAATCCCATAACCACTGAAATATATCCTTATGGTTGGGTTGAAGTTATACCAGCAGCAGGTGTTTCTGCGTCAATAAATTTATCAAGATTCCTTTCGGGTACTACCACAGATAATCCTAATTGGGTGGAAAACAGGCCTTGGATGCATCAAATGAAGTTTAAAAACATCACATTCACAAGTATGATTCAGCAAGGTATGACACAGACTAATGCCGGTGTGAATTTAGAAGATGCTGCATTCACAACTAGATGGTGGATAGATGGATGTACTTTACAGAGTAACTGGTATAGTGGAACTTCGGGTGCAACAGCCTACTGGGCCTTCCCCAACGAGACGCCAGTTATTGGTGTAAGTAATATGTTCCGTAACGCATATTATCAGAGATTATATTTTACTAATAGTTTTGGATCAGAAAATCAGGGTCAAATGTGTGGTGCTGTGTTAGTCAGAGGATGTACTCAGGATTTAAATTTCCAAGATTCGTACACAAATACAATGGCATTAATTGATTCATCTTCAACCAGAAAATTAACTCCGGTCGCCACCAACCTACATGCAGATCATTGGCAACTATTTAATGGATTGAGCGGACCTTTCACAAACAACGATGGTGTAACCTTCGCTCACCCAAGCGTATCAGCAACAGGTCCCGTGGCCGTTGTGATGAATTTTTTGTTGTATAACTATTATGGTTTTGATTATGCTCCAGCAGGATTTACTCTATCAATGGTACAACCTTTTGGATTTTTTGGTACGCGGAGTGAGTATTATAAGGATGTCGCTCATATTATAGGTAAATGGGGTGCGGGGGAGACTTCATCCTCGGGAGCAAACGCAAGCGCCTCAATCGCTGTAAGATATGATCATGTAATGTTGTTAGGAATTACATTAGACACTAATCGCGTGCTTGATTTTAGAGCCAATTCCGTGGGAGATATAACCAAACAATTTGGCCCTGTTCTGATGCAGGGTGTAAGTGCGTTAAATATTACTAATGGTAATCAAAATCTTCTTAATCCTGATAATCAGCCTGGAACTATAAATCAGTTCAAAGCAATAGAACCAATAACACCTGATGTTATATTCAGTGGTCCTGCTACAGATGATAGTTTACTGGTAACACAATACCAATGGCACATACCAGGCGCCTCTATGGCAAATCGTTCCTTTGATAACTTCTATACCCAACATTCGAGTTCGTCCTCAACCCTTAATTGGGGTATAACTGCTCAAAACGGGCCAGGTGTAAGTGGATCTCCAATCAAGACAATCGTGGCATTAGGTGGATGTGGTGACACTTGGAACAACGATGCGAGATTTGCCTATAGTAACACCAGCAGCGGCAATGTTAGTAGTATATCATTAACCCATTTTGGTGCTGGTGAGACCGCCGAAGCAAACGCATGGATCGATTTGGCTGGAGAATCAGGATGGTGGTTCAGAATAACCACCGATGAAGGATTCATGTATAATAGTACTAAACTAAAGAAGAGAGAAGAGAATAACATAATTGATATCAGTGGGTGGAATGCTCTTCAGTTTGGTGGTATAACAATGTCGCCTGCCGGTATTACTGGTTCATCAACAGGTGTGACGTTTGAAATAAGGAGAATGACATGATATCATTCAAACAATATATAATAGAGGTCTCCCCACCAGGCTTCAAAGGTACAGTCAAGGCGATGAAGAAGCATAAAGAGATTGACAATCCATATGCTTTGGCATGGTACATGAAGAACAAGGGCTATAAGTCAAACTACGATGCTGATGGAAAGAAGAAGAAATGAAAGCGTTCAAACAATATCTCGGCGAGAAGATTGACCGTGATTCCTTTCGGAAACACTGGAAAAAGGCACCCATTCTGACTACGGGTGGTGGCGACTTGAAGAAACGTGCTGCTTTCTGGAACTCATACTTCAAACACTTTGAAAACAAATATGGAGAGATTCCAAATCGCATCAAGAATGCCATGCAAATGGCAGACATGAAACCCAATCCAACTATCACATACAAGGGACGAAAGTTCTCCATGCGGACTGGCATGGATGAGATGGATCTTCTGTATCATGTGCTGAACGAAAGTGTAACAGATCTACATGAAGCCCGTTTAGTGAATGTCAAGGGTTGGGCAAATGGTCAGAAGAGAAAACTTGTCCTATGGAAACCCAAGTCTAGTCATGACATCAGACCATACCATACTCAACATCTAACAAACAATCCAAAAGACTATGGTCTGAAGGAAGAGGACTTTCTGAAAGTCTTGGCGAGATCCTATGGGTTTGATCCCGAGGACATGGAGACACTCCGTGCGTTGGATGGTATTAAGTCTGGTAAATATGATCGTGATAAAGACATCGACAACTTCATGTACGGTCAAGGATGGGCCCGCATTGTGTTGAATGATGGAATAGGTTCTATCGAAGGACCAATCAAGGCGAATCTACACTCCGCTGCGAAACTCATCGCAAAGAAGTATACATGGTCGCAGATTGACTTCATGGAAATCGGTGACGTTCTCAAGGATAACGCCGAATCGATCGGCGATGAGGACACATGGAAGAGTTATCTCAAGACAGGTAGAGTTCCAAAGCGAACCACCATTGGCTCTACAATGGCACGATTCCGCGAACACGTTGATCTATCAGAGGCATACAAAGGTGACATGCTCATTGGGTGGGTGGACCCCAAGAACAAACTAATCCTGCACCCCGAGGGTGGTAGGATGGGCAGGTTCCACACTCAGGTTCTCACCAACAAGATGTCGGCAGAAGAGTTCCGCAAGTTCCAGCCAGACAGAATCGGTGTGGGTATCGCAAAGGATATGGTCAAGTTCGTGAAGAGTGGTGACATGACCGAAGCACAACTCAAGCACATCATTGACAAGTCATACGAAAACATCTATAATGCACTCAAGACAGGTAGGTCTGATGGTGACTATGATACTGAGTTGAATCTAGAGAAAGCAGGATGGGTCAAGGTCCGCATTGATAGAAAACCCAATGGTCGTTCTTCTGTTCTTGGTGATCTCGATCGATGCCAAGCAGCAGCGAAAGTGATTGACAAGAAACTCGGTGGTTGGCAGGGTATCAACACCGATCAGTTCTGGGTCAGAGACGGCGGTACAATGGTTGCAGATGAGAAAACATGGGACACATACGTCAAGACAGGTCGAGTGCCAAAGCGAACTGATATTGGTAGAACAATGTCACAGTTTAGATAAACCCTCAGACTGGCACTATGGCAGGTAGAGTGTTTTTGATAGCATTCCCATACGCCTATTCTCTGCGCCCCACGGAGAGTGTCAGTCTGAGGTTTTTTGTTTATATACATACTTTACTTGGAATCAATTAGGAGTCCTATAATGGAAATCACACGCAAAGTAACTGAACAAGATCTACAGGAGCGTTCCGATCACGAAGAGCGAGAACTTCATCTATATGCTGATAACCACGCTGATCTACATAGACAGCGTACTTCTATGGTTCACAAGAACCTTCGTAACAAAATGGCAAGTGGTAAGTATGACAGCAACAAGGCACACCGTGCCTTCGTTCACGTTGCCAAGGATGCTGCGGATCGTTACGACAAGGCTCACTCCTCACCAGGCACGAAAACCTTCAGCAAGGATCACATTCATAACGTCGCCAAGAAGATGAGAGATCAGTTTGAAGACGAAGCAAAGGATGGTCATCACGATGGCCTTCTCCACAAGAAGTATCAGAAGACTAAGAAAGAAGACGTAGAACTAGACAACGATGCCCTCGTTGAAACAGTAGAACTAACTCAATATGAAGCATTGGCAATGAGAATCATCGAAGATCGAGAAGAAAAGTATCTTGATGATCTCATTGAAGCAGAGATCGCAGAAGAGGAAGTTGAAGTAGAACTAGACGAAGATGCCGTAATCGAGAAGATGATTGAAGCAGGATACAGTGACGAAGAAATCGCAGAAGCGATTGAAGACTTATCAAAAACTGAATAAGTATACGAAAATATAATATATGTTGTGAATGCGGGAGGGCTTCGGCCCTCCTAATTTCATATATAAATATAGTAACAAGGAGAAAGTTATGCAACCAGGTCCATTTAATAAAAACATACAGAATCAAGATTTTTACAATAGTATCGCTGACATTGTATCTAAGATCAATGTTGATATAGAGCAAGCAAAAATTGATAATAGTCCTATCTCCGAACTAAAGATGCCTGCAAAGGACGCAAAGGGTAACATCAAGAGCCGCAAGGTTCGTGGTGCATATGCTAAGGGTGCAGACAAGGCACAAGCCGCAGGTGATAAAGCAATGGATAAGGCTACCGACATAAAGTCTGATATTGACGATACAATCAAGAACATCGACAAGTCTCTCGACGCAGAAGACAGACGAGACGATCGGAAGCGAAAGGCTCGTAAGGAAGAAGTCGAGCATGTCGAAGAGGCAGTCACCACAACCTTGAAGTTTAAGAAGGATGCCGATGGTGCAGCAGCAGTCGGATCTGAAACAGGAAGAACTGGACTTCTACACAGTGGAAAGAAAGTCAAACCCGGTGAGTATAAACTGACATTCAAGAACGATCGGCATATGATGAAGTTCATGGACAAGCACGCCGATCGTGTCGCAGAAGATACCGAGGTCGAAGAAGGCAAGTTAGTGGATCGTATTATGCGAAAGCGTAAGCAAATGAAAAACAAGGGGACTATCCCCGGATCGGATGGTTATTGAAATGGATATGAGAAACTTCTTTGGTTGGGTTCAAGGAGTCAGGTCAAATGGTGTTGGTAAAGACAACTATCAGGCTGCTCAGAATATGAATGGCGAAATGTCAGACAAAGGCTGGCGACCTGAGGCTAAAAGCGTCGGAGATGTGTATCTAAAGATGCAAGGTTTAGATAAACCAGTTGACAAATCTACAGAATAAGGTATAATATTTACATGATGTATCAAGGTAACTTTACGCACGATATGGTTGAGGACATTGAGCCTCTTTCCACAGTGCAGGATGAAACGGGTCGGTTCTACAATACGCCACATGGTAAAATGGCAAGTGTGACGACCGTAACAGGCTGGGAAAAGCAAAAGTTCTTCGCAAAGTGGAGACGGGAAAACCCCGAAGAGTCTAAGCGTGTATGTTCACGCGGCAACTATCTCCACGATGCGATTGAACAGTATCTTCTCAACAACGAGGTGTCAGAGGATCAACTGCCAGGTGGCAGTAAGTATCTCTTTGCACAGATGAAAGAAAGTCTAGACAAGATCAGCAATGTTCGTGCCTTGGAGGCTCCTCTATGGAGTCAGGCTACGTCTCTCGCTGGTCGTGTTGACTGTGTTGCTGATTATGAAGGTGAACTATCGATTATCGACTTCAAGGGTTCGACTCGCAAGAAGAGAATCCGAGACATCGACAACTACTTCATGCAGGCTACTGCTTATGCAATCGCATGGCAGGAGCGAGTGGAACAGCCAGTGAATCAGATTGTGATTCTCATTGCGTCGGAGGAGGGAACCAATCAGGTTTTCAAATCCACTCCACAACTACATACAAAGCCTCTTCTAGAGGCAATCAAGAAGTATAATCAACACTTCGCTCAACAGGGTCAACTATGGTAAACTTCACTTCCTTTCTCAATGAGGGTAAGAACACACATCTTACTCATGCAGCCGATCTAGTCTTTGAGGGTTATGCGAGGACTAACTTGGCTGTTAACTTCATTGAAAGCGTGGCTACCATGCTGGAAGGAAACTCCAAGTCTAAACTAAACGTCACACGCAAGTGGGACGGCGCACCCGCAGTGTTTGTGGGGATCAACCCAGAGAACGGCAAGTTCTTCGTGGGAACCAAAAGTGTCTTCAACAAAGGCACACCCAAGATCAACTACACGAACGCAGATATCACCCGCAACCACGGACACGCTCCTGGCCTCGTAGAGAAACTCAAGGTTGCTCTCAAGGATCTCAAGAGCGTCGTGGTGGGTGGTATCTATCAGGGTGATATGCTCTTCATCAAGAGTGATCTAGAGACGAAAGAGATCAACGGAGAGTCGTTCATTGCGTTCACACCAAACACGATCACCTATGCTATTCCATCTGACTCTGATATGGCAAAGAAGATTACCAAGTCTTCTATGGGTATTGCGTTTCATACCAAATACACTGGTAAAGATATGGCGAGCATGAAGTCATCCTTCAACGTAACCAAGAAGAGTTTCAAGAAGAGCAGCAAGGTTCTAGTCGAGGATGCCACATACTTTGATCAAAGTGGTAGAGTCACATTCACTGCTGGTGAGATGAAGAGTGTAACAAAAGAGGTAGCAAAGGCCCGTCAACTCACAGACTCCAACAAGGCTGGACTGAACTGGCTCGCGGGCGAGAACAAGATCGTCGCATTCCTCAACATCTACGCGAACTCTACGGTAAAGGCTGGTGATCTCACCTTGCGTTACACAGACTTTGTTGCGATGATCAAGGAGCGATACGAAGCAGACGCAGCGAAACTCAAGCGAGAAGCCAATCAGAAGAACAAGATAGCACAGGGTAAGCAACTGATCTCAATCATCCAACGCAACAAGAAAAGTATGGATGGAATATTCAAACTACACTCAGTGCTAAACAAGGCAACTCTACTCTTGATTAATAAACTAGAGGGTATCAAGAGTTATAAAACATTCCTGAAACGTGCTGATGGCTTTGAAGTCACTGGCGAAGAAGGATTTGTAGCGAGTGATCATTTAGGTAATGTAATTAAACTAGTCGATCGTCTTCAGTTCTCTAGAGCAAACATGACGATTGACAAAAACTGGATAAAGGGTTGATATGTACAATAAAGAAGATGCTCATATAGTAAACACTAGAACGTGGGTCCTACTTAACCACGATACACACGGAGTAGCACATAGAAAAAGATTCCTTGAGGAATATGGTGGTTCCTTTATAAAGGTCTATTCTGGCTACGCATGGCGTGATATTCCTGAAGAAACTGAAGTTGCTGCCGAACCAAAGACAATCTATGTAATAGTTGATCCAGAAGGTAATGAGATTATTCCTGACAATTTTCAGGGGTTTTGTAGAGAAAACAACCTAAATAAGAGTGCGTTGTATGGCGTTGCAAATGGTCTTAGGGCGCATCATAAGAAGTATACTTGTTATAGAAAGGAAGTATAATATGGAAGCATTACAATCAGCATTAGGTACGGTCTTTTATAGTATCGTGCTATTCGTCGCAGGAGCAGTCATTGGCGTTCCTGCGTGGGCCTGGGTAAGAAAGTTCTTTCCTTGGAATCGAGATTGATAATGATCCGTGTTTCCACGGAGGATACTCTTAAAATAAACAAAGAGTATAATATAAAGAAACACGGATCATAGGAGGGGACAACCCCCTCCTATCTTTTTATACATAAAGTATGGCAAAAGCAGCATTCACATTTGGACGTATGAACCCACCCCACATCGGTCATGAACTGGTAGTGGAGGCTGTTCGTAAAGCAGGAGGAAGAAATTCATTCCTCTTCACTTCTCATTCAAATGATACAAAGAAAAATCCTCTAAACTACCGAAAAAAGATCACATACCTTCGTAAGATGTTTGGTAAGAAAATTAAGATTGTAGATGACGCCGGCATTCGTGACGTTCATGCCGCACTTGAATACCTTAGCGATAAGGGATTCACAGAACTACGCATGGTAGTAGGATCTGATCAGGTAGAAGGATTCAAAAAGGCCATTCTTCCATATGTCGATGACTATGGTATTACATTCTTTGAGGTTGTGTCTGCTGGAACAAGAGATCCTGATGGTGAAGGTGTCTCTGGTATGTCAGCATCTAAACTAAGGAAGATCGTGGCTGCTGGCGACTTCGACGCCTTTCAAGTAGGAATGCCTAGGACAATATTACCAAAAGATCAAAAGAAACTATACAATGATCTTCGCGTTGGTATGGGTCTAAACGAAGATACAGAAACCTATTGGTTTGATCACGATGAATTTGTTCTGTTTGAAAAGATGTATAATTTATCTGAAGATAAAGACATACTAAAACACGTTACAGATTTTATCGATTGATTAAAAAACCACCCCGAAGGGTGGTTTTTTGTTTCATTCTCTTGTTGTTAGTTTATCTAACTGAATTCGTATCCAAGAAAGATCTGTCTTGATTCCTGCCAAATCTGTTGCTATCTTCAGCCTCATACCATCAGCCTCATCCATTCGGCTTTCAATTTGTTTCATATCAGTTTCCATCGCTTGAAGTCTAATGGAATAATTAGCGTCTTTAACTGCTACTGTCCATACCAGTGTTGCGAATGTTAGTAACCATGCTGTTAATGATCCGATCAAGGCGTAACTACTTTTTCTCTCTGGACTCATTTTCTCGGTGGTCATTATTAACTCCATTAATGTAATATATGTATTACTTATTGATTCTTGCTAGGAGGTATATACCCCACTTTAAATACCAAGGAACTACTCTATTTATAAAAAACCCCGAAAACCTTTGACATATACATATAGAGGTTAATTTAAGGAACAATCTAATGAGATACAAAGAACTGCTTAGCCTTTTAGAGAGTGAATACGACGTAGAAGTCGGGGGTGCCTCTGGCGTCCTAAGAACTGCACAGAGTGACTTCGGTACATTCCGTGTTGAGAATGCTGCCATGATTACAAGAATAAATGCCTTTATTCACAACTATCTAAAGGAAGCATGTCTCGATCCCAAGCAAACCGTTTTTGGTCTTCGACAGAAGTTAAACCAAGTTGGTCTTGACTTTGAGTTTTCAAATAAAAACAATGTCACTGAAGGTGCCATGGATCTCAAGTTGACTCGCTTCGGTGGTATCTTCGGCAAGAGTGACACAACTCCATTCGACGAGTTCGATAACGAAGATGGTCTTGAGAAGTCAATCGGTCATGGACTCACTCTTAAACTAGAAACTACCATCAACGAGAGAGGTCTATACAAGATGGAAGGTAAGGTTGTTCCCACCATCTCCGAGACTTCAGAAGAGGTTGAGGTAGAAGAAGCAATAGTTGGTCGGACCAAGCCAAAGGACGCAAAACACTCTACCATGCGTAAAGACTACGATGGTGATGGTAAGGTAGAGTCTGGAACTGACGAGTGGAAGGGTTCTAGGGATAAGGCCATCAAGAAGGCAATGGCTGCAAGAAAAAGGTGAGTTAAACCAATTTAATTATTATGAATTTTCCTTTACTTGATGATGACAATTTTATGATGTATGCAATGAAGATGTATGATAATCCTCAGTGTACCGAACTTTCTGAGTTCTATGAGGATTTGAATAGAATTAAATATATCAAGAGGTTACTCGGAAGATATCATACGAAGGGAAATCTGAAAGATAGGTTGATACTAAATCATATTATAATTTTGGGAAATGTATTCACTCCATCGGGTACTTCTCGAATGCTCTTTCTGAAGGTAGAACCCCATTTACACTCGTATTTAAAGACCTTTCTAGTGTTCTTGAATTATCTACCAAACAGCGTACCAGAAGTCCAATTTGAAGACATTCCATTCGACGGAAAAATAATACGGATTCTTAGAGAGAGTTAAAATGAATAGACTAGTAAACGCCTTTGTCATCTACCAATTCATTCGCCTACTGATCAAGCCATTTGATAAAACAGATGCCTTCAAGTTGGGAATCATCGATAAGGATGGTAACTACTTAAAGAAGCAAGGCGACCTCAAAACAACAGAAGAGAAGAAGGCAAGTAACATCTTCACTCGTCTTGTCTGGAACATCAAGAAAATCTTAATGAAGGTTCCTCTAGTCAGAAGTAAACTTGGTACGTTTGCAACTGCTCTATATCTTGTAAGAGAACAAGCCGAATATATTGGCGCCGATGGTGATGACATTGAAGAAATTCTAGTTGAGTATTTCAAAACTACTCACCCCGCAATTATTGATGAAATCTTTTCTATGGACTTCACCGAAGAGAGTAAAGGTTATATCATTGAAGGACTAGAACTTGAACCTATTGGTTCTTTTATGAATGTGCCAATGTATAGATTAAATGAAACTGTTGTTTCTGCTATTGATCTTAACGAAATTCTAAATGTTGCTGGTGGTAACATCGGTGGAGCAGAAGTTCCTAACCCATCACCAAACATCAAGGGTTATAGTAAACCTTTGATGAAGGGTGTTGAAGGTATCACATACGGAACTCCAATCAGCAAAACTGCTCTTCACAGAAGAGACAATCCTATGTTGGTTGGTGGTAAGAAAATGTCTTTCAAAGAGGGTCGTGATATGTTCTTGGGCAAGAAGATATATGAAATGGATAATGGCGACTATTACAAATGTATCAATGGTCGAAAGAAGTATGAGCGATGGTCTAATAAGATCAACGCTGAAGAGATTGAACACATTGAACTCAAACGACATATTCAAAAGTTTGGGGAAGCGATTATTAAGAATAAGATGACAGGTGAAATGTGCTTCTTTAAGAATGTCGATATTCAGGAGGATTGATTATGTTGGAAACCTTCCTAACCACCGAGTTTCTTTCACTCATAGGTGGTAGCGTAGCAGGCTTTATTTTTAAGAGCCTTGCGGAGAAACGCCAAGATGAAAAAGAAAGATTCGAGAGAACAATTCAACTCATCGACAAAAAGAAAGAAGTCGCTGATGCCGCCGTTAAGAGAGTGCCACTCGAAGCAGGTAAGGTTGTCAGGCGGACTATCGTGCTATGCATACTCTTTGGAACGATCATCGCCCCATTCATACTGCCTTTCTTTTCCATACCAACAGTAGTAGAATTAGAAGAAAGTCGGTACGCACCCCTTGACTTCTTCGGACTTTTCGGTAAGAATACTTATATCTCGTTTCAAACTATTAACGGGTATCTGTTCACAACAGAAAACAGGCAGATTCTCGTCACAATCGTCGGTTTTTACTTCGGACAAGCATCCGCGAGAGTTAAATAGGGTTTAAATAAAGGTTAAATTATGATCAGACGAATGTTACACCATTTTACTATTCAAATCGCTCTATGGAGTGTTCTCGTCCCTCTCACGGGATGTGCAGGTAATCAGGTACTTTTAGGTAAAAACGACGACAAAACAAGGGAACCTATCCCTTCTCCTGCCGTAATTGCAGATCACGAGTCGTGGTATCCCGCAGCAGGCTTCACTATTTGGTTGGTTTTGATTACTGCCTTGGCAGGATTTTGGTGGTGGTCAGGAAGACGATCCCATAGTTCTAAATAGGTACTTACAGATATAATATGAATCTACAATATCACCAACAGGCGATCCAATCGCCTTTTTGTTTGGTGTCATTATTCTTTTGATATCAACGCCAGTTTCCATGAAGAATGATTTGTACATGTCATCTTTCGATGCGTTTCCCTTACCAGTGGCTAATTTCTTTATTGTGGTTGGTGGAACTATCTCAAGAGGCTTTCCAGCCTTCCATAACTTATATTTTAATACACCTGTATTTTCAGCAATCTGAAATACACGCCCAGTAGCATTAAAGGCATAACCTTCGAGTGCTATCTGATCGCAAGCAAGAGTCTTCTCTTCGGCCCAATCAGCAATAGATTCATATCTTTGCTCTTGTGTGTCCCAGTCAATGAAACCTTGTCCAAATATATTAGATCTATATGTTCTGGCATGACGCTTCGTTTCCGTTAGGAAGTAGAAACTACAACCACCAAACTTAAAGTCGTCAGTGTCATTATACGACGCAAATACGCAAATTGCTGGACAAGTCAGAGAATAATCTATACCCGCAATAATCTTCATACAAGTATTTATGCGGGCATTAACCACTCACATTAGTTCTCTTCTATCTTATACTTTGGAGTGGCACCAAATCTAGCATATAAATCGGTCCAGTTATTATCCCATGTAGTACCAGTGGTTTCGTTGCTGCCTCTAACAAAAACAGTGTCTTGGTTCCATTGTTCCCAACCACCAGTCCAACCATATGTGTATGTTACACCTGCGGTAGATACTATTTCCAATGTTACTCCGGGATTTGCTGTTTGGAAGTTATTCTTATCCAATGTAGTACCAAATGTAAGTTGAAGTCCCCTATTTGATGCGGTGAGTGGTTGCAATGATATCTTAGACATATTTGCACCAGTAATACCAGTGGCAATTTGACTAGTTCTTGGTGCGAATGTATTCACGAATGAACCACTTGAATCTGTTCTATAAAAGGAATTGTCAGTATCAGCAGCAAAAATTCCATACTCGGGCGCGGGATACACATACACATTAGACCAAGTTATTCCTGCACCATATCCTTCTGTTGTTACACCATTGAGGTAGGAACTAATATCATTCGTATTAATAACATTAACATAACTATGAACCTGATCTAGATCAGCGACTTGGTATGCAAAGGATACAGTATCGGTAGTTATTCCGTTAACGTAGAAGTGATCGAATGATGCACCATCATATAAGTTTTCATTTCTATCGTACTGTACGTTTAGTGCTGATGGGCTTTGCGGTATTCCACCCAATGATATGTTATTCAAACCAATATGATGCCAATATCCAGCAAACTGAATCCAGTTATTCGTAGTATAACTAGTTACCCTTGTAACGCTGTCTCTTATGAATATGTAATTGTTGTCTGTGTATGTCGCAAAGCCATTTTTAGGTGCGGATCGGTCAAACAATATGGTTTGTAATTGAGTATCGCCTGTTCCTCCACCTGAATTTTCAACTAGATGGCCACCATAGTAGAAGTTCTGGTGTTGAAATGTATCATGACTTTCAGGATTACCCCACCATTGATGCAGATCAACGTGTGTATATGATGAACCATAAGTATCTGCTGCATGTCGGTATGGTTTAACATTTGTTGCGTAGTTGTTTATTGAACACAAAGCACCAGTCGCTATATCGACTCTTAGTCCAGACATACGACAATCACGCATTAAAGAACACCATGAGTGGCCGGGTGTACTAAGATTAACAAAGTTACAATCAACATATCCTCGCCACGGTTGATTATCCGCAGACCCACCGTCCCAGTTCTGTTCTATTCTCGTTCGTTTTAAAGGCGCCCCAGCAGTACCATCATCATTCAATGACTGAGCATCACCACCTACAAGAGTTGTATAACTTTCAAGTGTAAATCCTCTTATGTTACCTGTTGTAACTCCTAAACTCTGGTTAGAGTTATATGCAATATTTAATGTTGCACCCGCGACGTATGTACCACTGACGCCTGTGCCTTGCTTTTGTCCGTATACATTAAACTGACCAAAACTAACACCAGCACTAGTACCAGTTATCCATTCGTTTATCGAATTACCTGTTCCATAAACATCACCTATCTGTATTCCAAGATAACCAAAGTTTGTTGATGTAGTTGGTGCAGAATCACCAGTAGGTCCACCATTTCCTTGATAGACGTATTCACCAGCAACAATACTGGCAATATCAGCACTTGACCCTAGAATAGTCGCACGAATGCCGGGAGGTCTTTGTATGTTTGTGTAGTCTGTATCATTATACCTACTCTCAAAGGTACAACCATCAAAGAGTAAATTAGCGTATTTTTCTTGGTAGTAGTTACCACCAATATAACTATCAGAACTAGAACCAATAAGACAATTCTTATATCGAATGTAGGTTAGGTTAGTTCTAACATCATTCGTCATGCCTTCCATACCACTCCAATATACTGAATTTCCTCCAGTGGGCGCCACTGTGATCCAAGATCTTCTTGAAGTATTTTCTGTAGTTGATTTCGCAAGACCCTGAAGATTCCATACATTATTCAAGGTGCAATTGTAGTTGACATGAATCTCGTCGAGTGTAAGTCCAGAAAGTGTATACCCACCATCAAGTGCGGCCGCGAACTCAGCATCATTTGCTACTGTTACAATATTGAGAGAAGGACGTTGAAGAATCTTAATTGTTTGTGTGTCTGTAGCATTTCTTCTGAGTGTAAATGTATTCATCGAATCAGGAACTAATTCAATTTCCTTTCTATACACAAAGGAAGAGGTAGTTCCCTTATCAGGGTACGTTAGAAACGTCTTAGTACCAACATGGGCAGTGACGCCATTGTGTATTATGGTAGGAGCCGTAGTTAAGTATTCTGCTGGATTAACATTCTCTCCCACATAGTCAATAATATATGTGGATGCCGTAGTTACCATACCAGAAGGAATGGCAAAGCGAGCCACATCGATATCTGCAACCGAAGCCCCAGGCCCGATTATAGAATCAATCAAACCACCAGTCGCGGCCGTTAATGACCAACTATCACTGGTTGGATTAAACGATGCAGAAATTCCACTAGCACTGAGAGTTAGTCCTGTACCACTCCAATTGACAGGCATACCAGTTGTAGATCCTGTTCCTTCATAATTTCTTGTAGTATCGATTGCGTCTACAAGATACTCTTGACTGAGTGTGAGTCCTGCATAGTCAATAAGTTGAAGACCGTTATAGTCACCACTTGCAAATACTCTTAGTTTGATTGCTTCTTTATATCCAAGAGGAGTATCGTTTAATTCGTATGCACCTATCTCCCGACTCGCAGGCCTTATTGTGCCACCGATACTATATGGTAGTCCCTTGGTTGTAGATTTTCCTATAGAGGAATAACCCACACCATATCTGTTGATGTTTCCACCTGCACCTTGATCACCGACATTATCAAAGTAGTTACTTGAGAGTTGAGTTGATCCATGCGTCGTCGCTCCTGGCATAAGTTGCCAAGCACTATACGCAGAATTCCTCACATCTACTAGACCAGTAAATGTTACTCCTCCAACATCAGTGCCTATCTGTTTGAACACAGATGAGTCCGCAATAAATCTTATTGGTTGGATGAAGTCCGAGGCTCCGTTTCTGAAACTAAAAGATAGAGTAGTTGGGAAACTACAATACTTGAGAGCCATCCTCCTCGGCCCATTTTTTATTTGTGCCAGAAGACCCATTCTAGGTCTGGTATATTGCTCAAAGGAACAATTACTAAACACTACGTTATCAATTCCAAGAGTAGGGCCGCCCTGAAAGAGCATCGGTTGCTCATCTTGGTATATACGATAGTCTTGTACAAGAATGTTATCCATCGTGAGTCCTGTGATTTCCGTGGCTCCTCCGACTTGGAAACCATCTGGGTGTGCCCAGATTGCCATAAACAATTCAGTACCTACTGGTAGTTCATTGGTATAATCTATGTCCCTGAATACTATCTTCTTATCAGCAGTAGCAGAAGTTCCCCATAACTGTGTTTGCTTGTATTGAGAATATAGACGTTTGCGGTTGACTACACTATGTTCCTCACCCGACTTCCAGTATCCACAAAGGAAGTCAGATCGTTGCATATACCGATCACTAGGATCTACACCGCCTGCTGTTGATAAGTTTGTTGGCCAACTGAATGTCCTTCCGGCACTGGCACCCGACACTACATTAATAATCGTCTCACCACTTGCACCCAAGGTAGAACCCGTAACTACAAGGTAATCCTCTGTTGATGTGGAAGTTTGAAAGAGAGCCTTATCTCCGCCAATAGATTCCATCTTATTGATGGTCATTCCTGTTTCAAGAACAGAGAGTCCTGCACTTGATCCGTTTTGAAGAAACGACCACGACAAATACATGGGATCGAATGAACAATTGGCCGTTACGTTCATATACTCACAAGCACCACCAGCAACCATAGAATTCAAGTGAGTATTGTGAACTTCGTGCCTTGCTACTCTATTGCCATTAGTGGAGTAGTCATAGAAACTAGTTTGGGTAAGTTCATGAGACTTAATACCATATGTTCTTCCCCCATCTTCTTCATTCCACCAACTATCAGTGATAGTGCAATTGTTATATCCAGAATACTCTCCGTTGATGGTGATAGTCGGCTGTGAGTTCTTTAGATCAAGGGTCACGCCCTCCCATACAACATGCTCAATTCGTAATTCAGGTCTGTTGTAATTGCTCCACGTTCCAGCACTATATGTACCTTCTCTACTCTGTGTTATACCCCCATCAACCCTGTATGGTGAAATCACAACATCACTTGTATTACCTGCTTTGGCCTGAACCTCATTCCAAAAACCATTCGTAGTACCAAGCCCACCTTGTTTGAAGGTATAATTACCTCCACGAAGTTTCAATATTCTGTTGTCTTCATATGTACCACCACTCGAATAACCAATAAGACCAGAGATATCTGCATTCTCATCAAGATCCTCGGGGCCTTTCTCTAGCACAACAGGAACAACACATCTTATGTCTTTATTAATGATACGACTATTCCCATTAACGGGAACTAGTTTTGCGTAGACTGTTGTGGTTCCATTTGAAGTCACGCCGGCGGGGAAGAACATGTCAAAGTTATAACCCTGAACACCAACAGCATTTTTCGATATAGTAGATGAAGATGCACTTGAACCATGACACCAGACTTCAACATGATCTATACCTGCGGGATCAACCACATCTGCCGCCACCATGAAGTTTTGTGTGGTGCCTGGTGAATACAGACGAGAGAGCATATGCAATCGTCCAACCGCTGTATCACCATAGTCTATGCCGTGAGTCGAATTAGATGGTGCAGTATTTGCCAGAGCAAAGTTTGGAGTGACGATCGGTGCTGTAATACCAACCGAAGCCGCAGTCGTCTCTATGTCTAGTGTCACACCACCAGCCCCAAACATTGCCGCAGTGATTGAAACACTGGTTGAGCCAGGAGCGATATAAAACTGATAACTTGCAGTCGGGTGATAGAGAATAGGCATAATGACCCCATGTTAATGTTATACTCTATGTAGTTATCTTAAAGCCCTTACGCTCCAATGAAGAGATAAACTTATCACGCCCAACCTTACGCACATTTACAATGTTAATGCCAGTGAGTCCACGGATAGCAAGGTATGCCTTAACGTAGGGAATGCAAGGAGGAGCAACTATTATCAAATGCTTATGCTTCAAGTAGCCAATATCATGGATAATCTTATTAAAACGCTGCATTTCATATGGAAGGGTATACTTATGTAACTTACGAGGATGAATGGTTTCACCCTTACGAATAAGAGATTTACCTTTGTTGGTAAAGATACACGAATCAAATTCAAAGAGAGAAATGTATTGCATGGTAGGTTTGTATTCTAAAACACCTATTTTGATAGGATTATGGTGAAGTGTATTAATGTGTGGCTAAATGGGGTAATGTGGGGAGAGAGGGAGAGAATGTTAGTTATTTCCCCAGATGGATCCATTGTGGTTAGATGTGCGATCTAACGTGTCATGATATGATTTAGGGGTGCCACGTTTGATCTTGTCGATCATCTGCGAGAATTGTCCTCCAGTGGCACGATCAGGCGTCAATAGCGTATCAACGGCACCTAATGCCCCAGTAATATTCCGAGAGCATTCGTTATGCTCGCATTCAGGACAATCAATAGGAGAATCTCGGGAATCAATGGATCGCATGGAGTCATGGACATGATTGCATTGTTTACATGTGTATTCATAGATTGGCATCGGTTTGTTCCTTAGCGGTTAGTTCTGTTATGTTAACGATAAAGCCAGAAGGGATCTTCTCTATGGTAGAGCAATGATCTTTATTCCATGTAGAGAGTAGGGTAATGTGATCCTTATCTCTATGGATGCAGTAGCCTATGCTGTGCATCTTAGGGCATGGCTTCTTGGCTTCTCTGAGTATATCTTTAGTGGAATTCCAACCAGTTTCGCCATACTCCTCGGCGTCTATCCATATCACCTCTAGGATGGGATAGTCTGGTTTCGATTGTTTCATAGTGAATCTCCGTAGGTATTTATACCATAGCAGGGCAATGTATGAATGCAAGTAAAAACCCCTTATTTCTAAGGGGTTTCAGTGCCTGATTATGAGCGGATCAGGCGATCATGTCGATGAAGCGGTTGAGGACGACTCGGCTGGTGGATCGACCCTTCATGCTCTTGAGGAAGGCATTCTTCTTCTTGGCAGTGGTATCGGTGTCCTTCACTGAATCCATGGCGTCGGAAGTGTCGATCTTGACGGTACGGATCAGGTACTGTTCATCCCATCCCATGCTATCGCTCGTGGCGATGGCGTAGTTATCCGACTTCCAAGTCTTAAGACCATCGTACATCTTATCGTGGTCGCGGAAGTAGTGGTAGGAGTGGCGCTCGAACTTCGCAGGAGTCCAGTCGGTGAGGAAGAAGTTAACGACCTTGGAACCAGTACGCTCCTGAAGCATCTTCGTGAGCAGGTTCGTGGCGTTCTGCTGGTTGACGCGGGTTCCGATGCGGTCTCCCTCAATCTTGAGCGTACCGTTGTAAGGAACGTGCATCCCGTTACCACTACCGTCCGTGAGGAAGACAGTGTTGACAATCTGGACATTGTTGTTCTTCTTGAAGGAAGGAACGATGTCGATGGCAGCAAGAACCGCTTCGTTCAGAGGAGTACCACCGAGACCGAATTCTCGTCCCACGGTCGGCAGCGTGTCTCGGGAGTTCCATGTCTGCGACTTGGCGAGAGCGTAGCACTGCGGAAGAGCAGCGTCGAGTTCTCTCTTGTTCATACGGCTGGAGAAGAGATTCAGCAGCGTGAAACGGTAATCAGTAGAAGCATAAGATTCGCTATCCGACTCCCTAGTACGATTCTCATCGAATTCGTGCGGCATGATACTGGAGAAGGCATAGACCTCGAACGGAATGTTAACCTTCTTGCAGAAGAGAACCAACTGCATGACCTGTTCCATCGTCTCGGTAATCTGGTCGCACATGCTACCAGACCAGTCGAGGAACATAACCAGCCCGTGGTTCTTACCCTCACGAACCGTGGCATTCTTGCGGAAGACATCTTCGGACCACTTGTAGTTCATCATCTTCACGGTATCGAGGACACCCGACTTCGAGATCTGGACTCGCTTGTGGGCATCAGCCTGCTTTTTCATCTCGAATTGCTTCACCAGTACATTGACCGTGGGCTTGGATCGGACGATGAACTGGCGGCATTCTCGATCGCTCGTTTCCTTCGCAGCATTCACCAGCAGCGAACCAGCAAGAAGACGATGAAAACGCTTGTAGTCAAGGATATGACGTTCGAGGTCAATCCGCTTCAAGGTTTCCTCACGAGTATCATAGTTATCCGAGATTCCGTCTCTCATAGCGTCTGCCACCTTCGAGAAGGCAGATTCGGTGATCGACTCGGGCACGTTCGTACCCTGCTGGACAGTAGAATCTCCGTCAGATTCATCGCCACCCGCATCGGGCGAGGAATCAGCATCGGCACCGTCATCGGTGTCGTCGTCTCCGGCTGAACCGGAGCCCTGCTGCTGATCCTCACCCGAATCGTCATCCGAATCGTCGGAAGACTCGGGCGAACCTTCGCCCTCACCGTCGCCCGACTCGGATTCGGTGGATTCCTGCTCCTGCTCCTGCTCCTCGTTATCGTCGATGATCGACGCGAGGAGGTCGTTCACGATGTCGAGAACGTCGGAGAAGGTATCGGCGGACTTGATTCGGTCAATCCACTGCGATTCAGCAGGGGCGAACGGAATCGTCTCACCAGCATGGATTCCAACCTTGAATTCGAGATTCAGACGGTCGATGAGACCGAGATCGGACATCGATCGACCTTCGAGGCTGAAGAGATCGCGGTTCATAAGATCCACATACGCATCGAGGAAGTCTCGGCGCAGTCCGGGGAACTGCTTCTTAATCAATCGCTCGATTCGTGCATCCTCGACCACGTTAACGTACTGCTGAACGAGGGCATAGGGAAGACCATGCATCGAAGACAACTCTTCAATGTTCGACTTCCAGCCTTCGCATGGAGTATGCAGGGCGTGAGCCACTTCGTGACCGACGAGCATATCGTACAGACTGTTCGACATGTCCTGCCAGACTGGCAGCGTAAGAACTCGGTTCTTGAGGTCGAAGGAAGCAGTTTCGGCGGCTGGATCATGCACTACCGAGAGATTCTCGGTTGCGAGGAGACCCGCGAGGATGGTTTTCGTGTTGCTCATGCGTATATTATACCACAACCACGCCCCAAGGCAACCCATATGGAAGATATTTCTCAAAATGTGGATAAAATGTGGAAAACCAAGGAAATCCGGTGAAAAATGGACTATTTTTCCCATTTTTGTCGAAATCCGGTTGACAAGCAGCCGATTTTATGGTATTCGCGTGCGTGCGGGCGCGTTCCTTCTATAGTCGCTCCCTCCGAACGTCCGATATCCTTGTGGATAACTCTTTTCGACCCATAACTGCTGATTCGGCAAGGGTTTACGTCAAAATCTCACTAATCTGGGCAATATATCGCATCAATGGGTTGCCTTGGGGCGTGGTTGTGGTATAATACTTATGTCGAGGAAACGATCCTCGAAATTCAGA
>UEXM01000959.1_pt1 | contig 27080 bp, 51 predicted proteins | sample 1796661 | NCBI WGS metagenome assembly UEXM01 (sample SAMEA4772469, study PRJEB27181) | metagenome
AAGCAAACCGTTCTTATACACCCTCATTAAGTCATACACTACTGGTGATGGATCACAAGGAACCTGTATCTGTATCATATCCGCATTTGCTGTTGTTGTCATTAGCCCTAACGCTAATGCTACTTTCTTTAGCATAATAATCTCCTAGCTGTAAACACATCCTACTATATGAACTCTTGAATTCACAGATGCATTTACTGCAGTGTGGCGTAGAGTTGTGTTTGTTAAATATACTTTCCCGACTTCAAGGTTATAAATCCTATCTTCTATTATCATCATACAATCATCATTTGTGATGAGAGGTATGTGTATGCGCTTGCTCATGTCCTGATGAAATGATAAGCAAGTCTTAGGGGTACTCTGCATAATCCTTGTACGTAACATCCCATACTTTTCCATCAATCTGTTTATGGTTGGGGTTTCAAACAAAGAATATTTGAAGTAAGTCTCAGGGTATTGTAACTTACTTACCCTACCAATAGAAGATTTATATGCAATCATAGGATCTAGGTTTGGCTTGTGTCCTTGGATTCCTACTTGACCAATATTAGCCCATCCTTTTTCCAACATTACCTTGATTGTGTTGGCTTCTTCTAAAAGCTTTTTATGGTCTATTTCTTCTAGTACTTCTATGTGCATCATATACCTCTAAATTAAAAAGAGGGGCTTACCATGGCCCCTCACGCACTTATTAAGTAGTGACCCTAAGTATATAGCATATCAGAAAGCGAAGGTAGCACCTACTTTTGAGCTTACTGTATCAGATGCGTCTACATCCCATGTTGTTTCACCGAACAACGAAAGCCCACCAAACAGTTCGTAAGATGCTCCAAGATTAATTTTTGGGTTATCAAACGCTGTGTCCAACTTGAACTCTTCGTTATTATACACAGGCAGATCCATATCAGCAGTAAGACCGATACCGAACATTGTATATCCGATTTCAGGAGTAATCTTTACACCAAAATCTTCTACTGCATTGCCAGCCGCATCATTGATTGTGAATGCTGCTTCTGATTCGACACCCCAAGTGATGCCTGTTGCGCCAATCTCATTTGCTGAGACTGATGTTGCTGCTAATAGTGCTGCTGCTGTGATTGCTGCAATTTTCATTATTTTTCTTTCCTTATTTTAAGTTTGTGATCTGTTCCAGATTGCATATAGAACCCAAATAGCGATCAAGCCCATTAGACCTTCAGCGCCTAGAGTACCAAGCATACCGCTTACGTTAGCGACTACACTTGTTTCAGGGAAAAAGGGGATAGCCCCAAGACCTAGTACTTCTACTACGATCATCAAAGCTGCAATGCTGATACCAACATCAGCGAGATTGCTTGCCCACGATTTTACCTTTGTTAGAATTTCCATATGTTTCGTTCCCTTAGTTGTTAATCTGCTACTTTTCTGTTGCTAGGTAAGTAGCCAACCCCCTGTGTTATGCAGCTAGTGCGTAACCAGATGGTGCAAAGTTATCGTTTGCATTTAGTTTGTTTGACCTAATATCGTCAGTCACCACGGTAAACTCCACTTCACTTTCACACCTGTCGATCCTAGTTCGCCCCCATCATAAACACACTTTATGTTAACGAGGTTCTTACGTTATGTGGACTGCCTCAATAGTGTGTTTATGGTGGAAGCGTTGGGTACTGCCCCCAAGTCCAGTATGTGTTCACGTTGCTTCAACGTTTACAGATATACTTATATCAAAAAAGGGGAGTATAGTCAACCCCCCTTTTAGCTTATTATTGTTTGTGTCTATTATGTCACAGACCTGCAGGTACAATCATATAATGAATCATGAGCACTAGTGCAACACTTGCGCCTAATCCAACCATCATCTTACCAAAGTCTTTTGCGACTAATGGAAACACACTCTTTGTTTTCTTCTTACCAAAGTAAGTAGCCATTGCTAGTTCTCGTCCTGCTAACAAGCCTACAAACACCCATGTTGTTGACATAGGAATATCATTAAGCTCTTTGAAGAAGTACAAGCATAGCCAATAGAACAAGTCAATCAGTGTCGCACTACGCACATAACGTGTGTTGTGTTTCTCTAATACAATCTGTTGGATCTTACCACCACGTTCTCTGAACATGAAGAATAATCCTGCTACAAATACCACAGAAATCATTATCATCAAATCAACTGGTACTATACGTGGCAAGAACACTGCAATGTTAGCAATATCATGCGATAGCCATGTCCACCACAATCCACCTGTTGCAACCCACTGAGCAATACGCCAATAGTTCTTGTTGCTTTCTGTTACAGGTTTTGTTTCATCATACCATTGTCCAAAGTATTTGTGTATTGCAAACCATACAGCATATGCAAATGCGGCGGCAACACCATAACCCATGATTGATTTCATCAACATTTTTTCCAACACAAAGGTTGACGCAAATACTGATAACACCAAGAATGAAGTTGACACAGGAACACCAAGCCTTGTTAGTGCAACCAAGATTGCAGGTGCTGCAGCGTGATACCATTGTACTTCTTGCCATGGAATCTTGTTTAGTCTGCCGTAACTGATGTCGCCACCATTTACACTCCAGCCATACCACAAGGTTGCAAGCAGTACTGCGCTTGCGGCTCCCCATAATACTTTATAGTTAAATCTCTCATTGTTTGATGCCATCCATGTGCCAAGAGTCTGCACTGAATCGTTTGCTATAACTGCATATGCAGCAAGCAGGAATCCGATAAGACTCCACATTGTGAGCAGTTCCATATAGTTCTCCTTTATTGTTTGATGGATTTACCCCATCACTCACACTAAAAAAACGCAAGGCTTTTACCCCCTTGCGCTGCTATTTAGATATAATACGCTTTATAATATTTCTATCAGTTGTTATGACAATAACTTTATCGTTACTGTCTAAAAGTACCCACTTACCCCTTTTCCGCTCTTCTAGCTTCATACGCTTCTTCAAAGCCTTCTTCGTGAACTCCATTCTCATGGTTACCCCATTTACGTTTGAAATAAGAATGATATATTTGTTCTACAACAAAGTCACTTTCGGATTCGGGAATAAGCATTCCCTTGACTATCCAGTTGAGTCGATTAGCTTCTTTTCTAGTTTTTTCATCCATGCGATATGATCCTTCAATCTAAGCTTTTCTTTCTTAGCTTGTCGAAGGAGAGTTTGTGCCTTGGTACTTCGATCAAGCCTACGATCTTGCTCAATCCTTTCTACCGTTAAGTGCGTTTCTTCGTGCCGCTTCTCTAGCCATTCTATTTTGTGTTGTAGTTCGTTTTCCATAGCCAAGCCTCTTCATTACTTGCATGCGCTCATAGTGCGACATTCTGGTCCATGTAGCAATCTCTCTTGAAGTTCTGCCACATCCTATACACTCACCTGTAAAAGCATCTAGCTGACATTTGCTTTGACAAGGAGAGACGAACATATCAGAAGGGTGGTTCTTCTCCGTCATAACTTGGCTTCCATCCTTGTGATACTTTAGTTAAATAATCCTTATATGCTTCTTCGAATCCATCTTCGTGATAACATATCTCGTGGTTGCCCCACATACGTTTAAAATAGCCTTCATAGCAATCTTCCATAGTTTTTTTATCTACTATGTGTCCTTTAACAATATAGAACATTAAAGCGATATCTCTATCACTAGGTTTCAAAAGGGAGGTTCCTCACCTTCATACGAAGGCATCCATCCCATCGATATACCAGTACGCACAGCATGTTCATGTGGAGTTTCTTCTTTAGGCCATACAACATCAGCGTTGCTACCGTATATACTATATCTATCTTCTGTAGACAGTATACCCCATTTCAGCATCCAACATTCCAGTTCAATAGGAACTGTATCAATCATCCCAAACTCCATCCCATGTATAAAATAAATGATTACCAATAACCTTAGATAGATCCATTTGATCTGCCCAATCAGGGTTTACCCAATTTGCATGATAGAAGACTGCCCCTAAACTAGGATCTTCAACATTGCCTATCATAACATCTCTGGCAATAACTTTGGCGCTATTCCACGCTTTAGCTTCTATTGGAGATGGATCTTTAATTAGATGGGTCCAACTAAACTGATATGGTTGGTAAACTACTTCGCAAATAGAAGAAGGCCACTCCTTATGATTTACACGATTAATCGTGACTTGAGCAACAGCTATCTGACCTTCTACACGTTCACCTCTAGATTCATGATAGACGTTCAAAGCAAGACATTCATGCTCTTTAACATCTACAATGGGTGCGCTCATGATAGCTGCAGCAACAACACCTGTCAATACTGCCATGGACATTATTCCACTTATTATGTTTGTTTTTCTGCTCATTACGAATCTACTATACTTCATATTTATCCTAATGTCAAGAGCCTTTTTTTATAAATAATAAAAATATGTAGGAGAATGAAATGGCTGAAGAAAAATTACCTAATGTAGTTAGAGATGAAGATACCCCTGAGGGTAAAATGGAACTGCAGTTTAGAGTTCTGGGAAATGAAATGATCGGCATTAAAATGATCGTGGATGATATGAAAATGAAGTGGGTCTTTATTGGTTTGTTAGCAATCCTAGTAATGACTTGGGCTGCTGCAGAGTTTGGAAATGCAATCACTGGCGGTAACTCTGATGATGTTTATATGTTAGAAGAAGAGCCGTATAACGATGGCTGATAAAAACACATTTGGAGTAGAAATGGCAACTAAAGAGTCTAAAAAACAAGAAGCTAAAGTGATGCAAGCTGATAGTATCTATGCTCATCTAGATGCAGATGGGGATGGAGTTATCACTGATGAAGAAATGGCACGTGCCAAGGAAATAGCAGAGTGGGAACACAAAAAGAAGATGCAAGAGAATGAAGATGCCAAGGAAGATCAGATTAGATCTATGGCATGGTTCGCTCTGTGGGGCATGCTTCTGTACCCTGTACTCATTATGATTACATCTGTGCTAGGTATTGAAAGTGCTGCAAAAATAGTCGGAGACATTGCCCCGACTTACTTTGTTGCTATTGCAGGTTTGGTAGCTGCGTTCTTTGGCGCACAGGCATACTCAAAAGGTAAAGCTACTAAAGGAGACTAAGCACCTAAGATCCTACGGATGGCTACAGGGTCATCCGTAAACAGATTACCACCATCATTAATATGCTCTACGATTTGCTCAAAGAAGAACTGTGCATCAGTGTCTTCTTCTACAACCTTTGCCGCTGTACGAAAGAAGTTGCGTAACTTCATGTCATTGTTACCATCAGACATAGCTGCTGGCTTCCACTTACCTGAACGTTGATTACTCATATAGACTACTCCATGCCATTAGTTTGTTTTGTTTGCGCATCATAGCATCATCCGTGCTACTAGTCAATACTCCAAATGTATCATGCAACAACTGAATCATCAGACGAACATCACCCATCTCTTGGATAAGATGCTCTGCTTTATCTGTGGTGTACCCAAACCTAATAAGTTTGGATAACACCTGAGTTAACTCTGCCATTTCTTCCATGGCAATCACTACAGTTTCCTGCTGTTGTTTACTTAGATGGTTCAATGTGTGTACTCCTTATCTACAGCACTTGCATCCCACACATAGGGGCAATACTTGTATATTGGACCAAAGATAACTACGTCACTATCTCCAACTTCGGAGAAAACTCTATCATCATAGTCTCTGTGTATCATTACAGGTCCACCAAAGATCCTATGCGCTCTCGCATACTCATCACCTCTGAAACCTACGTAGTGTACTGTTCTCATCATAGAATCACTATACGACATTTTTATCTTAATGTCAAGCCTCTTTTTTATAAATAGGTTTGAAGGAATGGGAGAACGAGTATGATAGATCCAGTAACGGCTATCGGTTTAGCCACAGGTGCATTTAATTCCATCAAGACAATGATTGCCACAGGCAAGGATATCCAAGACATGGCAGGTCAGCTAGGTCAATGGGGCAAGGCAATAAGTGATTTGGATTACGCAAGTCAAAAGGCTGATAAGCCTAAATGGTACAAAGCATTAGGCGGTGGAGTACAAGCCAATGCTGTCGAAACCTGGATGCACAAGAAAAAAGCAGATGAAATGCGTGATGAACTCAAGGGTTATATATCGGCTGTCTATGGACCATCTGCATGGAAAGAAATCGTACACCTAGAAGGTGTCATGAGAAAAGAACAGAAAGAAGCTGTGTATGCCGCTCAAGAAATGAAAGAGAATATTATTGCTTGGATTGCCGGTATCTTATTGACACTTTTGGCTGTATCTGTAATGGGCGGTATTGTATATTGGTTAGGTCTCTCCCAAGGTAGATGGTAACTAAAAACGCCTAGAAAGATTAGTCACGAAAGATCCTTCAGGTGATTGCCAAGCTTCCATAAGTTCTGCGTACATCTCAGGAGTCATTACAATCAAATCCCACTTATTTCTTTTTTCGTTGAACTGTCTTATGTAAAGAGTATCATCATATGAGAAGACCTTCACATCTTCACACCGTCCTGTATCATCCAATACAGTAATCTCTATTTCGTCAAGGTCCATCTCTACTGTGTACATAATGATTTCCTAACATAGTGTTATTGGTGCTAACCTAGAACTATATAGTAAAATCTCTTTTGCAGCTTTGGCACTCTTAGTACCATCATCATTAGTCTTACGTCTACCTGCAGTATATTTTATATCGTAGTTTTGAGTTGATAACAAACCTTTGTTGACATCAAAGAAACCATCACCTGAGTCATCTCTGTTACAATAGAATACAAGATCACCTTGTTTATCTTTTTGCTTACAGAAGTCTATGAGTTTAGTATGCTCAATGTCATCAAACACTCCACCATAGGAAGTAAAGCTATCTCTATATGGTGGGTCCATAAAGTAGAATGCTTTGCCTCTAATATTTGCACATGCACTACGCCAATCAGTATGATACAGATCTGCCAACTGAAGAAACTTGTACCACTCTAAAACGTTCTCTTTATCATATACAGTGTCTTTTTGGTTAAGTAACCCACAGGGAGTAGCAAACCTTCCCTGTGCGGCTTGTGTGCTCTGCCAGATACCATTAAACGCAGTTTTCATAAGAAAGTACAATGTAGCAGATTCTATCGTGTATGACCACTTTGTCCAATCTGTAGTGTATTCTGTTCTAAGATCATAGTAGAAAGCTTTACGTCCTGCCTTGTCCAAAGGTAGGTATAAAGCACTGAGTTCATCCATTCGTTTTAAGAACAACTCACAGTCTTCTTTGATTGCCTTGTATATACCCATGATCTCATGCTTGACATCATTGATTACAAACCTCTTAACATCAGGACAGTTTTTGTATATCCATATAGTCATAGCGCCACCACCAAAGAAAGGCTCGACAAAAGTGTCGTAGCCTGTCTTAGGAATATTAGGTGTTTCTAGGTATTTGGGGATCATCTTGTTCTTACCCCCTGCCCACATGTATAGTGGCTTCATATTAAATCCTTACGTTAACATAACCATCTGCAATAGCTTGTGTATCACCTTTCCGCACAAACTTAGGAGTGAACTTTAGTCCTAACTTTGAAACATCTGAAGTATCAGCAATGTTCACAATCTCTAACTTCTTATGGTCAATATATATGATATTGTTCCAATCATCAACCGATTGATACTGAGCCAAAGCAAACTCGCCAACTGCAGTGTTGAATGCTTCAGGATCATCATAGCACACTTGTGCATGGGCCGCAAGTTCAGTAGTGTCACAACCGACATAAAGTTCTGCAAAGTAATCAGCATAGACTGAACTATCTTTTACTTGAGCAATATGAGCAGCAAACTTTTTCTTATCACGCATACCGGGTTGAGTTCCGTTAAAGTACTTTTTATTTAGCGTATCAACCAAACCCTTGTGAGTGATACCTGACTTGACAGGCTTCAAACTAGCGCCATTCTTTTTGATTTCAACTTTATTATCTTCACCAAAAACACCATCACTCTTATTTGCAAAACGATAGTCGCTAAAGATAAGAGGTAATGCTAGTTCTGCAGCACCAATACCTTTACCGTTGTTGTCCATAAGAATAGGGAATATAGCCATGAACAAAGGATCACACCGTAAAGGTCCACTGATCAGAGAATTTAGTGAACAACGAAAGTTTGTATTGAGTATATTTGAATCTGTAAGATTGTCATCATTTTCTAGAAGACTCATTGTATGGTTTGCATCACCTATACCCTTGTAGTGGAAGTAAAACATGTATGCTTTAAAATCAGAACAAAAACGATCTGCAGCCGTATGGCCTGAGATACCACGGCTCTCTAGCAGAGTGTCGCAACGATCTTCAAAACTTTTAGCGTCAAGTAGAATCATAATATAAACCTTTCATGTTACAGAATCAAACTAGCATAAAAAAAGAGGGTTGTCAACCCCCTTTATTTCTAAGTCCAATATAAGAACTCTTCAAGTTTCGGTTCCTTCCAACCTTCAGGTTTGAGAACCTTACCGTCTTCACGCTTACGTACCTTGCCAGTTTCCTTATCAATCTTTGCAAAGTTCGTATCCATGACTTCTTTCCATGCACCCTCACCATTCATACCACCTGCCCTAATAGCACCAATAGTAACAACAAGGATATCAATCAAAGCATCAAGCTGTTCGACCTTATCGTCTGCAGCAACAGCTTCTAATAACTCATCCATCTCTTCATCAATCAGAGTCAAATACATTTTGTAGTTTTCGGGTGATGGTTGTTGATCACATGCCTCTTGGAACGTGTCAATATCTTTAAATACATTAGTCATGGATGTGTCTCTACCCACCTATCTCTCATTCTGTTTAAATACCAAAGTGCCTTGTCAATATCCTCAAGGCCGTTCTTACGTTCACAACGCCACACATATTTTAGGACATTTGCAGCGTGTGGTGCAATGGCTCCCGACATAGTTTTTGTCATAGCCTCAATAGCGTCAATCGCTTCAATATCAGTACTAGCATAATGTGATGGCGAGTTTACCATATCTGTCAAAGTAAAGTTCCTTCATACTGTGGATCTATTCGTTTTATACCTAAAGCCCAATTCTCAGCAGCATCTTCAACATATCGCATAGCCTTACCACGAAAATCTTCTTGATGATACCACTTAGATGAATCGACCTTATAGTACTTAATATACAATAGTTCTTCTTTTAAGTCAATATGTATTTCACAATATTCTTCTTCATTGTCATGATAATATGTCGAAAGTTTTTTGCCCATTTAAATCTCCGATTCTATATCTTCTATAAGTTGATCCTTCATAGCCAAAATCTGATCTTTTAAATGTGGTTTATCCCACCATCTAAAGAGAACACAAATAGTAATACGTGGTACATTAGTGTACGCAGAATGCCAACAATGATCAGGCTCATCTTTACCAAAGTGATAATATCTAGCTTGCCATCCAGATTTATCTTTTAGTCGTACTATCTCTTTTTTCTTCTTATCATAGTACTGAAAATATCCATCTCCCTTTTCAGACCAAGAAAATATAAACTGATATCCTGAGTTGTTTTGATTAGTGTGCCAACCAACAAATCCACCTTTAGGGTAGTATAAAAATACCGCACTTGAATTACCCCCTAGATTTGAAATAAAATCAACACGGCTAAAGTCAAGAACTTCTTTTAACTTAGGGTCTTTATCTCTAAGACCCTCAATAGGTATTGAACTATGCTCCACAGGAAACCCTTGATGCTCAAGGTCATCCATGTGTGTATCTAACCATTCTTTAGTCAGATACGACTCGCCATTAGTTTGAGCATCTTCAGGGTGAAATCTAAAACCTTCGGGATATTGTTCAACATCAGCATTCATCACAGTAGAGCGTACATACTCTAAATGATCAAGTATACCTTGATTACGAAGTACTAGTTCCGTCATCTACAAACTCCATTACTTTTGGATATATATCACTTATTCCTCTGGCAATTTCCACCGCCAAGTCTGCGTGTTCCTTTTGAGTCCCATTAGCTGAACGTAACTCGACATAATGTATCCAGGAGCGAACAGTACCATTAACATATAACCTACTGATCGTATTGCCTTCTGGTAGTACCGATCTTGCTTGTTCTTTTGCGATTCCATTTTTGATTGCCCACTCATATGCTTGCATGGCAGAATTCCATACATTGCGTTGATGTTGTTCCCAAGCAATATGTAAGCTAGTATCGTCCGTGATAACACTGGCCTGTCTATTTTTAGGGTCTTGTAATCTTGCCTTTCTGATTACAACACTATTATCTAGGTCTCTAATATCAGCGTATCTTTGGGAAAACTCTTGAAATGAAAATGAACGGTGTCGCAAAAACTGTCTAGCAATATCACGTGTAGTTTCAACTTCAATACAAATGGAAGCCATTTCGAATGGTGACCAGTGTTTATACTTGATCAAATAGTCCAACAACTTTGGCGTGGTTTTAGTATTCGCCTGATTTGAAGGATTAGAAACTCTAGCGCAATATGCAATCAAGTCTTGAATGTTATCCAAACCCATAATACCAAGATCACCTGAGTGAACATGCCTTACTGGTTGACTATATGATATAAGTCTCGCCTTCATTAACCTTGACCCCGATTCTTTTTATAGCTACGCTTCTTACTCTTATTCATAGAAGACATCTTCACGTTACGTTTGCCAATACTCGTCTTCTTCTTAAATGTTAAACCTTTTAGTGCCATTATTTACTCCATCTTAAAATCTTTAAATCGTTCTGCAGTGTTTGTTTTATCAAAAGTTGCTGTATCATCTATTAGTCCACCTTCAGCATCATCAACATCAAACAACTTCATCTTTGACCTGTCAACACCAACTACAAACCTTTTATTGCTACTAGGATCGTTGTACCTATTCTTGAGTTGCTTTACCATGATCTGACCAAGTGATTCTAGCTCTTCACTTGAAATCAAAGCAAACATCAAGTCTGCCGTAGCGGGTAATCCAAAAGACTCACTCGTATCTTCAAGCCCAACATCTGAGTTAGAGTAACCACTACGAGTCGTTTGCGTTGCAGTGATAATCGGTACTTCGAACTCGACTGCGAGTCCACGTAGTTCTTCTGCAATAGCCTTAATATAAGTGTACGAATTGATCGATCCCCCCATGCCTTTCATTCGACTAGATGCACATATGTTGAGATAGTCAATGAAGATCATCTCAGGTACAAAGTCTCTCTTCAACTTAAGTTCATTTAGTAATGCTCTGAAGTGACCTGTATGTGCTGAACCTGTCGGATATTCTTTTACAATAAGTTTACCGTTATTTTTACCTGCAATATTATGCACTTTGTCTATCAGCATTTCTTTTGATAGAGTTTCTAGTTGATCAAGAGGTATGTCTAACAGGTTTGCATCAATGCGTTCAGCAATACGTTCTTCTGCCATTTCCATTGTAATATATAGCACATTACGACCTTGTGTCATGGCATTAGCTGCCACGTGACACATGAAAAGAGATTTACCAACACCTGTACCTGCTAGTGCAACATTCAGTGTTTTGTTAGGTAATCCACCTTTAGTAATCTTATTGAAATACTCTAAGTCGAATGGAATACGTTCTTCTTGCTCATGATAGAAATCATAACGATCAGAAACATTGTCCACATAGTCGTGTCCAATATTCGCATCAAAAGAAACTGCCAAGGCTTTAGTCAATAGATCAGGGAGTGCGTTCTTAGTAAGCTCCCTATGCTTACCATCAATAATGGAGATAGACTCCATGATAGCATTATGTATCGCTCTATCCTGACACCACTTCTCAGTAGTATCTTCTAACCACTTGTCATTTGCCTTGGCAGTTTCTTTATCAAATATATTCGGAAGTATTTCAAGTGCAGCAGTATATTGATCTTCTGTGAACTTTTCACTCAGATCTATCTCAATCTTAAAAGACTCTTGAGTTGGTAGCTTGTTATACTTGGCTACATACTTTGCAATCTGGTTAAATATTTGATTGTAGACTCCTTGAAAGTATTCTGGTTTCACAAAGGGAAGAACCTTACGCATATAAGGTTCATCGATTAATAGGTGTCGTAATATGACTTGTTCTACATTGCTCATTCTATAACTATACCACAATCATTCAGGAGTTACAATATCTTTTTCTTGTCTTTCTACCTGTTGTTCTAGTATGTCATACAATATTTCTCCTGTAGTGTGGTGCCAATCAATATCTTCATGAGGTTTCCACCACTCACCAAGAACGTCATACACAACATCTGACGTAAATGTTAGTGTCTCACCATCTTCTCCGACCTTAAGTTCACCAAAATTAAATACTGTTTCTATGTAATATCCACTTTTAATTCTAATATTCCAGTGATCATTTTCTCCTGGGATTAGTTCATAATCTTCATTTTGTTTCATATTTAAACCTCAATGATAGTCCTAATTTTTCATAATCATCATGTGATGTACAATGTATTCTACGATTGTCAAATATAACCGCTTGACCCTGAACAAAATCAAATATATCAGCAGTCATTCCCTCTAGTAAAGATATATCAAAATAGTGTAGGTGTTTCTTATGCAACTCACTATCAAAAGGATCTTTAGTTTTGTTAGTGATATCAAACTCGTTAGGGGAGCCTTTAGTCAGCGTGTTAACTTTAAATTCAGGGATAGGTAAGTTCATGTTCCAAGTCACAGAATCTTCCATCCACATCTGATCAAAAATAACTAAACTTGCATCCCCCCTAATATTCAGAGGGATAACAAAGTTTATACTATTATCTAAATGTTTTTTGTAATCAGTGTGTGGCATATATGGCATAGAATGCTTATAGTAGTTTCCACTAACAAAAGATACTTCTTCTTTTAAAGTTTCTGCCACAATATCCGTAAAGTAATCTATATGTACTCTTGGATCAGCCTTTGCCATATGTTTAGTTCTATATTCACTATAAGATTCATAATCGTCTATACATTCCATAATAACATTACTGTCGATTGGAACTACTTTCAATACACCACTTCCTCATCAACAATATCGTTCATATCCACAACAGATTTGTACCCAATCTGATATTGCTTCTTTAAGAAATCTTTAAAATCTGTTTCAGCAAAGATTGGATTCCAGAAAGATTCATCAAGAGTGGCATCGTACCGTACCTTAGGTCCAAGCTCTCCAGTTTTCTGATCAACCACAGCATACCAGCCATTGGAAGGCTTAGTAGCATAACCACCAGCAAGAGCACAATCGAGAAGGCCAGAATAATGTTTGACACCACCATCCCAAGACACAGTGATAGGAATCTTTGACTTCTCTTTAACAAATCTGCTTTTGTCCACATTAATAACAAAATGATACCCCTGTATTTCAGTTCCTTTTTTATCTTGTTGTCTACCAATAATCCAAACGGTATCTGCGCTATAGTAAACACCTGTACCACCTGATACAATATCCTTTGGAAACAAACCAATCTCTTTATACGTATGGTTGATAGCAATCACTGGAATATTTTTTATCGTCAACGTTGTCGTAATCATACGAAACAAACTTTTAAGTGCTTTTGCACGTGTCATGTCTGCTACCGACTTACCGTCTTTAGCATCGTCTACTTCTTTCTTAGATGCAAGGTTACCAATAGAGTCAATAATGATAATAACCTCATCATTACGTTCAAGACCATCTAACTGAGAAACAATATCAAACTTTAACTCTTCTATATTGGTGATAGGCACATGCAGCACACGATTTGTATCCACATCAAACTGATCAAAGTATGCCTGAGGTGAACCAAACTCTGAGTCATAAAAAATCACCACTGCATTAGGCTTTGCCTTCAAATACGAAGAAGCCATCATCAAAGCAAATGATGTTTTAAAATGTTTAGATGGTCCTGCTAGAACTGTTACACCTGAATACAGTCCACCATCCACATCACCAGATAGTGCCACATTCAGCATAGGCACATTCGTAGGAGTCATTTCTTTTTCATTGAAGAACTTAGATTCAGTCAGAACTTCCGTTGTCTTGATCTTGCTGTTCTTCTTCAGTTTGTCCATAATTGACATTTTGTTCTCTTTCTCTATCGTTTAAATCGTATTCACTACGTATCTCATTGTTTAGATTTTGTACTGTCTTCCAAATCTCAGAAGACTGATCAGTTTTATTATCAATAAAATTAATAAATGCAGACAGGTCTTTTGGAAAACATGCTCCACCAAAACCATCACGTCCATCATGACCGGGGATCTTCATATGACTGTGACCTATACGTTGATCTACCATTAAAGCACGTGACAACTGATTGTAACTACCACCATAATCATCCATAACTTTCTTGAGTTGGTTCATGAACGTAACCTTCATAGCAAGATAGTTGTTCACAGTATACTTGAAGAATGAAGCTTCTACAGGAGACATTATGATAGTTTGTGCAGGGTTAGCCAAAGAGAAGTAGTTATATAATCCTTCTAAGTGTTTTCCTGCTTCTTGCTGTTGCACACCAAAGATTCTAAAACGTGCATTAGTCATACCTTCTTTGGCATTACTCTCATTTAAGAACTCAGGCTCATAAACAATACGACCATCGATACGTGATAAACGATCAATAACGTCAGGTGTGACAGTTGATTTGATTACAATAAATGCATCAGTCTGATTTACTAAACGCATTACAGCCTCATCAATAGCCTTAGTATCAATGCCACCGTCATCAGATGCAGGTGTGGGCAAGCAAATAAACACACAGTTTGGTTGCCATGCACAAAGATCTTGTAGTGTGCTATCACTAACCTTTGGATCTATAATAAACTTCTCAACAGAGTTTGTAGAGAAAATATAATCAACGGCTTTACCTACAAAGCCATGTCCAATAATACCTAGTTTAAAGTTTTGCTCTCTGCGTTTTACTACAGGTTGCAGTTCAGGTTCTTCCATCTTCTATATCCTTCATAAGCTCTTTGTTATATACTCTTTCCCTCAAGTCAGTAGAGGAAAATCTATGATCTCTTTTGTTATACTTTATCTCAATACCCCTTTTGGCACATATCTTTCTGCCTGTAAAGGTAGTATCTTTATACTCTTCTCCGATTATTCTAACATGTATTTCAAACAATTGCAAGATGTCTTCTAAATCTTTTTCAGATTCATAAGGAATTATTTCATCCACATACTTAACCCCCTGTAGTTGAGTCCATCTCTCAACTAGACTTTGAACTGGTGGATTTTTTTCTTCTCTGTCTTTAGATGGATCTACCTGCAATCCACATATCAAATAATCGCAATGGTTTTTTGCTTCTCTTAACATAGCAATATGACCTGCGTGAAGCAAGTCAAATGTGCTAAATGTGATACCTGTAATCATGTCTTTAAATATGGTCCATCTTCATCACGATCAATGGTAAACGTCACTGAGCTTCCGTCTCCTCGCTGAAAGCCAAGGGCAGTTTCATCATATAAGGTAGAAGTGTTGATAGTTATAGTTTCCTCATCGTTGTCATCATCCATATAACCTACTGTCTCTCTTACAATATCGTGATGATTAAACTCAGCCCAATACAATTCATAAGCAACACCTGATTCTAAACATTCAAACTGATGATATAGCCCCGGCTTTACCTTATGATATTCACCTGCTTTAAGACGAGTAATGTCACAAAGATCATAATCTTGTTGCCATGTGCGAATAAGCATCTTACCTGACTCTACATAAAATCCATTCCACTTATAGCGGTGCAAATGCTTAGAGCATACACCACCTTCTTCCATTTCGATACGATGAAACTCTAAAGCGCCATTTGCTTCAATCAGTTCTGTCGTACCCCATACTTTACCTGCTTTCATTCCATATCCTCACATCTTCTGGTTTATTAATCTCAACTCCATTAAACACGCATGGCAATACACCGATATCCCATCCATTCTTTAGCCAACGCAGTTGCTCTAGTTCTTCAATACGTTCTTCACGAGTGCCTGTCAAACTAGGATACATTTCTAGTACATTCCGTTTGTATCCATAGATTCCTAAGTGCCAATCACCATATCCTTTCATACCTCTTCCAAACCACAAACATTTATCAGAAGCTCTTACTAGCTTAACAGTATTAGGATCATTCAGTTGTTCCTTCGGCATCATTGCACACATGGTAGTAATACTGTAGTTTTTTAAATGCCAAACAGTCTTTTCAATCATTTCTTGTGTTACATCAGGCATATCACCTTGCACATTTATAAACTGATTATACTTATTAAAAAAGTCATTAGTGATTGCGCCAGAACATCGATCAGTACCATTATCATAATCGGTTTGATCAATCCAACACTTCTTAGGTCCAAATAGATTATAGATCCTCAAGTCATCTGTTAGTACAAAGGTGTCTAATCCAGATTTCTTACATTCATTATAAACACGAACAACCATAGGAATGCCATCTAACTCAGCTAATGGCTTGCCAGAAAAACGTGTGCTACCATATCTAGCGGGTATAAGAATAGCGGTAGATGTCATTCACTGTCCTTTCAAAATCTTCTAATCTTAACATATTAGGACCATCACTTAGAGCATTATCAGGGTCTGCATGTACTTCTAGGAAAAAGTTTTTAACGCCCATAGCAGAGGCAGCACGAGCAAGACTTGGAACGTAATCACGATTACCGCCACTTGATTTCCCCTTTCCTCCTGGTTTTTGGACAGAGTGGGTAACATCAAAAACAATAGGTACATCGTAATAGTCAAGCATATACTGAATCCCAGTAAAATCAACAACCAAAGTATTGTATCCAAAACTCGTACCTCTTTCTGTGATCCAGACTTCTTCGGCTGCTCTTGTCTTAGAGAGAACACCATGCATATCCCATGGAGCTAAGAACTGACCTTTCTTGATGTTGACAATCTTACCTGTTAAACAGGCGGTTAGCAATAGGTCTGTCTGCCTACATAAAAATGCAGGTATTTGTATCACATCAACGAAATCTTTGACTATATCAATGTCATCTTCTGAATGTACATCAGTGAGGATCTTAACATCAGGAAAAGTTTTCTTTATCTCTAAGAAATCCTGTATAGTCTTGATCATACCTCTACCACGAAATCCATCAATATGGGTTCTATTGGCTTTGTCGTATGATGCTTTAAAGATGTATTCAATATTCAGTGAATCGCATACACGCTTACACTCCTTGGCAATCTCTAACGATTGCTTTAATGTTTCATGTTGACATGGACCAGCAATAATTCTCATTTGATGCTCAGTTCTGTAATACGCTTGTGTGCAGAGTTTAGCTGTTCTTGTAAATCTCTTACGTTTTTCTTTAACATTTCTATTGTTTTACCTTGAGAAATAATGATCTTTCTATTTTTCTCTGCTTCCATTTCATCTGGTAACATGTCCTACTCCCAATAATCATCAATAGTACGTCTACCAATGTTCTCTCTACCGATATCTATAAGCTTCATGCCATACTCAGGATCTTTAGAGTATTCTACGCCATCAACTTTTATTAATCGGTTCTTTCTAAATGGCCTGTAGTCAACATGATGATGCCACCGATTAAACTTCCAAACCACTTCTGTAACATCAGGATGCATTTCCTTTAGCATTTCTGACTTAGGTAGCGTACCCTCTTCAGCATAGAACTCTTTTGTATTACCACCACCTACACGTTGAGTTGTACCCTTGTCAGCTAGAAAGGCATTGAACTGTACAGTACACCAACCATCCTTTAATGCTCTTAGAGACAGATCAGTATCTTCATTATATCTGCCACGCCATCTGTAAGGAATATCATTACGGATCAGCAGACACGAATATATTCTTGTATTAAAGATAAGAGGTGGCACAGGATCAGTAGCCTTACAAAACTTACTATAGTTTGGTCCTGCAATAGCAACATTAGTATACCTATCACAGAAGTCTTCCATAGCCCTGAACCATGACAGTGTTCTGACCGCAACCTTTACGTTCCTATTTAGACGGTGAAAGTCATAGATGTTGTCATCCATAACCCAATGCCATTTAGAACCATACGTCTGTATAGAATGATCACGTGCAAAGTTCCTAGCAGCGCCTGGCCCCTTGCTCTTAGTATCCTCTAAATCATCAAACGTATCATAAGTATTCTGATATATCGGATCAAGAACCAATAGCTTATCACGATCAAAGTGCTCTGCATATCTGTCTAGCTGATCTTCTTCAACCACGATATGATAGTCCACAGAAAGTCTATCAAGAAGCTCTGCAGTCTTGCACTGATCCCAACGGTTCTTGGAAACCACATATACAGGATATTTATTTCTCATTGCGGATTATTTACCCAATAGATTGTGTTTGGTGGCAGGAACCCATGAATAAACCAAGCGTTGCCAAACATAGGAGACCCACCACCTGTGAAGTCCACACGATTATTATAAACCAGTGCAGACATACCATAGTCCATGAACATTTGTCCACGTCTTTTACCTTGAAATGATGCTACAGGCAAGAACAACGCAAACGGCTTGTCTAGATCATAACAATGTCTGATAAACTTATCCTTTAGACTGTAGGGTGGATTTGTAATAACACCATCATACACATCACCATACACACAATCAAAGAAGTCACGTCCATCAGACCCAACCATATTATAGCCGTATTTGTGAAATCCGTCAAGTATATTCGAACTCTTTCCACTCGTAGCTTCGTAGTAGGTTTTATCTTTATCTAAGTATTCTAGTAATGGCAGAACTTGATCTGATGGCGTATAGCACTCATCACTCTCTGCAGTATTAGAAAGTTGTTTCAGAATGTTAAGACTAGTCATCGTCTGTCCATCGTAATCCTGCATTCATACCATGCTCTAATTTTGGATGCCAAATACTTTTTGTTTTAACATTAACTTTCTGTCCGATAAGTTCACCAAACTCTTTAAGATCCTCTTTGGTTTCAAAACGAACAATGATCTTTGCATATGGTTCAGATTTCTCCTGTACAAACTCAGGCATGTTTACCCATTCTTCTTCAGGAAGATTACCTGTTTTTAACTCACCATCAGAATCTAAAAAGTCTAATAAAGTACTCATGATATAACTCCATTCTTGTATGCGTACTCTAGAGCGTTGTTTGCCTCTACATGTAAAGGTCTGTGCTCATATCTATTTCCAGTGTCTCTGTCTATCTGTCTACACAGAGTTTCTATCTCAGTTGCAGTGATAGCGTACTGCTTCTCAACAGCATTGCTTGCTATGGATACCATAATCTTATAGATCATAGCATACCTACCACTATTGTCTATCCCTGCAATACTCTTGAAGTCACGCACAAGGTTCTTGTTTACGAATGGACAGTCTTCATATGACGAATAAACTATGTTGTTATTAGTCATCTTATCTTTACGGTAGTCTAGGATCTGTCTCTGCCATTCCTCAGGTAAACGATCCATAAAGTTCTTACTATCTTTCTTTTCATTATACTCCCACTTTGACATTAAGTCAATAGGGTTTATATAGCTACCGCTAGTATTAGTAAAAATAAAGTTGAAAGCGTCATTGTACGCAGCAGGGATATAATACATTCTAGATAGATCTTTAGTTTGTTTATCTCCAATCGAATCGAGTTCGGAGTTGAGTGCGAACCAGAAATGTTTGATAGACTCTCTTTGCACAGTTGCTCTAAGAGGGAAGACAAGTCTAAACTTCGGTAGACCATGCTTGCTGCTTGCAGTAGAATAGCAAACAAAATAGTACTTACCATAAGTGCTAATAAGCTCATCTTTTAGATCCCCCTCAAACGTGTGATCATCAACATCAACAGCAGCCCAACCTGCCCAATGCAATACATTTTTGTTGGATCGTGTAGTTCCAGTTTCATAGACAGCAGGAGAAATAAGTTCCGCATTTTTCTTTCCTTCTAGTGGTCTCTCTGAAAGCTTGTACAGAAACTTCTCAAACTTATCCCACTCATCGAAGTCTAGCTTACGATGAGTTTGATTGTCATATTGGCTTTCAAATATAGTTGCTGAATACATTATGTAAAGAAGTCTTCTAGTGTTGCTCTGGGTTCTACATGCCACCCTATAGCGTCTAGAATAAACTTCAAGGGTTCGATGAATGATTTCTCAAACATTATATCATAGTCAACGTATTTATGCAACTTTATTTCTGCAGGTAATACTGCAGGAAACGATATCACATTTTCTCTGATAGGGTTTGGCTTACGTAGATAAATGAACTTAATCTTCTCGCCATTCTTGATGGTTTCGTACCTCTTATCCAAGCCATTTTCTTCGATTGATTTGTTGTACAACAAAGAACCTCGCACATGAATGGGTGTACCCTTTTTGTAAATATCTTGATTGGATATCCACTTATCAACATCACTTACACCTCTTGGGAATGCTACTGCCTCAGGTGGTAGAGACTTAAACTCTGCCCTAAACCGTGAAATATAATCTTGTGTCTCTTGCTCTGTGCCTTCGATAATCACACGAAATATCTCTTTAAACTTATTACGAACAACTTCAGGTGTAGATGACTTGATAGCCTCAATGCCCATCATCTTAAGCTTTGGTTGTGCGTACTGCACTCCTTCGTTATTATGAACGTTTAGGATATACCGTTTCTTGGCAGTCCATATTCCACGATCAGCAATAGCCTCTCTTGCCATAACCATACGTGGTTTATAAGCATTCATCTTCTTGAATAGTTTATCATAAGACTTCTCAAGAACTTTCTCAAAGTGTTCCTCACAGATCTTACTTAGTGTCTTGACAGTATCTTTGGGGTTTAGCTTGTCAACCAAAGGACCAAAGTTAATGTACAGTGAGTCAGTATCGATAGCGATAACATAGTCTTGTCCTAGTGTATCCATGAGTTTATTCATCTCATCGTTGATGGCGTTCTCTGCCCAACGAATAGACAACTGACCTGATAGTGTAATGCCTTCTGCAATACGCATATCGAAGTAGCGAAAGTATTGATTGCCTAACGCACCATACAAAGAGTTGAGCAAGATCTTAATAGCCATCTGTCTATTCTCTAGCTGGTTGATCTCACGTTCTAATTCAATAGTCTTATTCTTTTCGTATGCCTGTTGAGCAAGTAGCATAGACTTCTTGATGACACTACGCTCTTCATAGTAGTTCTCAATAATCTTTGGAAGAATGCCTTGAAACTCTTTTGTGTATGCTGAACCATTTGCAGCAACAGACACGCCTTCAGTATCACAATCCTTTTCGAGATAGTAGTCAACACCATGTTTAAAAGTCTTACCGCCTATCAGCGTCTCAGGTGACATGTTATATTGTACAATCAAGTTAGGATACAGACTGTTCAAGTCAAACGATACCACCCAATCATGAGCACCAACATAGGGATCTTTTACGTATCCTCCGGGGTAAGAAGATTTTATTTTCTTTTTGTTTGGTGGAACAATAATACCATTGGCATTTAGTTCACGATAAATGATAGAATCCCATATAGCAGTAGTGCCAAAGGTATCGCTATAGTTGACACCACCACGATATGCCATAGTCATAGCAAGAGTGATTAGACCCATCTTTTCTTCGAGTCGCTCAATGAGTTCCACGTCACGAATGTTATAGTCAATAAACTTCTGATGATCTTCTTTGTACAATGTGTATAGGTTACCATGTTCTTCATAGGATAGCTTGCGCTCACCTAATACCACATATGCAATATGATCTAACTTATAAGACTCCTGTGCTCCATACGAATATCCAAACTTCTGAAACAGATCATAGTAATCAAGTTGCTGAACGCCAGTGATCTCATAGGCATCCATACGTTTACCTTTGATATAAAGTTCACGTTGAGACACTAGCCCCCATGGAGATAGCCGCTTGACTGCTTCCTCAGATCCAATACGTCTGATACGATTGACAAGATATGGAATGTCAAATAGTCTGACGTTCCAACCCGTAATAGCATCAGGACAGTTGCTAGACCACCATTCTATAAACTTAGCAAGGAGTTCCGTTTCATTCTTACAGTGCCTATACTGTACAATAAGATCGTCTTTGTACACATTCTCAGCATCATACTCATCAAGACCCCACACATGATATACCTCACTTAGGCTTGACTTGAGTGCAATAGAGATAACAGGGTGTGCTGCGTCTTCAGGAAAAGGGAAGCCCTCATCAGAAGCAACCTCAATGTCGATGTTGCACACATCAACTTTGCTTTGATCAAACTTTATTTCTGAGGGAAACTTATCTGTGATAAACTGTTGCACGAAGTTCTGATTTCCGTACACATCTAGGTTATCAACATCTTTATATCTTTGTATGAAGTCTTTTGTTTCAGACATAGAAGAGAAGTGGATCTCTTCAAGCTGAACACCATCCATTGCTTTATGTTTGGCTGTTTTCTTATTGGACGGTAAATACAGTTTTGGTTCAAACTTGTACTTGGCCTCTATTCTTTTTCCGTAGTTATTCACTCCACGATACAGGATAGAGCTACCGTATCGATTAACGCTAGTATAAAAGTTCATATATCCTCCAAACTTACACTCAGCTATTATAATATAGTTTATCTAGAAAGTCAACCGCTTTTGGATGCATTTGTTTATTACATCCTTTGCACGGAGATTTTTCTCTTTTTCCTTTTAGTAAATCTTTTTGAAATGATTTCAAAATATCGTTCTCAGACAAGTATTCTTTTATTGTTTGTGTATGAACATTCTCTAACACAGTTGGATTGAACCACTCATTACAACACAGATTGTAATCGCCATTGTAGTTTATGTATACAACATAAAAGGGCTTTTCACAAAACAGCCCATACTTAGGGTGTCTAGGATTAGATTGTGTTAGTTCATTTTCGATTGCGCCAGCTCTGTTATGATATACATTTTTTACGCTAGTGCGTTTGTCTACAACATGAAAATCGTATTTATCTGTAGCTTCTTGTGGCGTTAGTTTAGACTCGTCATAAATGCTATAGTCTACTTTATATAGTTTATTTATCTTATCAAGGTATTTGTCTACTCTATTTCCATTAGTAGAAAGCTTTACCTTAAAGGTAGAAAGCCTGTCAAGCATATCTGAAAAGTTTGGATGTAGTGTTGGTTCGCCCCTTCCTGATATGTGAAAGGTAACACTTTGCATTTCTTTTGCATGTTTTATAATAACATCTAAAGTATCCAAAGACATGTTTAGATTTGAGTTAGGATAACCAGAACTCCTTGGACAAAAAGCACATTTCATGTCACAGAGTTCTGTTATATTCAATTCAATAATAATTATAGATTTCTTCCATCAATCGTATGAGTTCCCGAATTGTGTAAAGCCCATCTAAAGCTATCCCACATATCCCACCCTTCTGATCTAAGTTTGGTATACCATTGTTTAAATCTTCTATATCGTAGGATCATACTGTTCGCCATTATATCCGGGGTAACTTTGACCTTCATGTACCCCTGAGTTACAGCCCACAACTACTATAAGTAATAAGATTATAGACCAGAGAGTAACCCTTTTGCTCCACATAATGAATGCATCAAAGGTTCTCTCTGCTTCAGCCTGTGCCGCCGCTCTTACTTCTTCGGCTGTCATAAAGATCTTGTTCCATAGTATGAGCGATATATCTCAGATAGTTCGTGCTGATCAGTAGATTTTTGTACAACATAATCTTCTTTATCAATCCTGTGACCATCTGCGATAGCCATAGCATCCTCTAAACGTGAAGCTATGGCTAATATTTCTCCATCTTTTTTTCTGATTATATGCATTAGTTTAAACCAAAACAAGGAAGTATATTAAGATTGCAATACCGACCATAATCCTCAAGACCTACCATTGCCATCAGCATTAGTACTGGCACAACAGCAATCATAAAAAATATAACTAAGAAAGCCCATCCCAATCCTTTAGTTGTACAATAATGTGTTTGCTCACTCATATCAACGCTCCACTAATATTATAGTATTCTGAGAATCATGGTAATCTCCGCTTTCATAGTAATCACGAAAAGCTTCTTCTTTTATCATTACACCATCTTTTACACGATAGGTTATGATTTCTCTACGAACAACTCCATTAGTATTTGCATCGAATATAGATTTAAATGGACCTTCATCACTCATTTTCATAAAATCACCTGCTGTAGTAAACTTCAAATCTTGCATTTCATTATTCATGTTCGCCGCCAAGACCTCTCCCATTATAAAAACCATATGGCTTGCGCTTTGCTACTTCAAAGGTAGCCACGGTTATTGCAACTGCGGCTAGTAGTAATGCGTGTAGCATCATGCTAACTACTCCTGCCCACATGCTACCTGCAATAATACCAAACACAATACACCACATCCAAGCTAGTACTTGCATGATCATGTGGCGTGTATTTAAATCAGGAATATTCTTTAATGGATTAGTATTATGATCCATTACTACATTCCAACAGTTATGTACCCATTCTCTCATTGATATAACCTTTCTAAAAGTTACTTTTAAAGGATAGTGTGCATCAACATCGTCACGAAATTCAATGGCATCGTTAATGTCATTAAACTTTTCAGAGACTTTGCGATCTCTAAAAAATGCTGTTACCTTATACATCACTTTCTCTCTGATACAAACTCGTAAAGTTTTTCAGCTTGGGATTTTATTTCATCTGGATTTAAAGCTTTTGGTACATACTGTTTCCAAGCTTCTAGTGCTTGTTCAGTATCTTCCTTATACATTCCTAACATTTTATTGGCAAGTTCTACTTGCATGTCGTAATGTTTGTCTGCGATTTCTTTTGCCATGTTTAATACATCATAGCGGATTTGATACGGATTTGACATTTAAGTCTCCTATTTTTTGTGTTGTGTGTGTGACTAAGAGGGCGATCTCCCGCCCTCTAACTTTTTAAGGTCTTCTCATTATAAAGATGTATTTATAATACATTCACTTTCTTGGCTGTACGCATCATATACTGCATAAAAACCTATTAATATACAGACAAGAATCAGCGTAGACATTACTGCAAAGCATGCCAAACCAAGTCTTTCGACCAACTCTGATGTCATCATTATACGGCAAACATTAGTAGAAGTGCAACAAGAAATGCAAAGATTCCTAATGCTTCTGCAAATGCTATACCAACAAACATTGTTGAGTTGTCAGCCTTTTTAGGCATGTGCTTTAATACACTACCCACTACCATTGAAACTCCGATAGCTGCACCGCCCATTGCGAAGGTTGCTAGTCCTGCGCCAATATATGCGCCCATTGTTGCGATATCACCGGTCATCATGTAACTCCCGAATTTGCAACATACAACGTTTGGCTTCCTCGTGGTAACCCATTCTTGCGAGTTCCGCTGCCGCTCTCGAATATCCCACCGTCTGCGTGAAGCGATCTAATGAAGACCACAAACCCGACAAGGGTGAGAAGACATAGTTTGCTACTAAAGCTGTCATTATACCCATCCTTTTAGATTAGGATTTGAACGTGCAACGTGATGAATGTCGCCACGACCAAGACCAATATCTGCTAACTCATAATCAGTTAACTTGGATAGTTCTCTTTCAGTTTCACGGATCATTTTGCGATTCGCTCTATGCTGAATAAGAGTTCTTAGTGCTTCGATGATAGTTTCAATTGCCCTCGTTGAGTAGCTGTGGGCTGCTAGTATTGCTTGTGTCATTTTGTTTCCTCGTTTGACCAATATTGATTTTACGAGGACGCATTTCTTCAGGGATCACATACTGCAAATCAATTGCCAGAATGCCATCTTGAATATCTGCTCCGTTTACATTTACATGTTCGGACAGCCTAAAGGTTCGTTTAAATTTCTTTGTCGAAATGCCACGATGGATAAACTCTCTACCTTTAGAGACATGTTCCCCTGTAACAGTCAAGGTTCTATCTTTAACTTCTACAGTTATCTCATCTTGTGAAAAACCTGCGATAGCAAGTTCAATCAAGTAATCCGACTCAGATGTTCTAATGATATTATGAGGTGGATAATGATCTTGAGCATGTTTCGCTGTGAACTCTAGTTCACTGAACAGATGGTCAAAACCAACAAAAGATGAACGTGGGAATAGTTGTTGTAAGCCTGTCATTGTTATCTCCTTTTGAGCAAGCAAGATTATATTACAGCCAGATTATTCTGCACTGCAACATTATTTATAACATATAATATAGTACAAGTTATGCTATTTGTCAATACCTAATATGCAAAAAAGTTAAGACCAACCAAAAGAAAATCCAACTCTAGAGCTATCAGGCACTGCACAATGAAATACGCCTGTAGGCACATATACAAAATCACCCTGTACTAGTCTTTTAGAGAACGTAGACTTCGTAGTCATACTCTGTGTACTATCATTATAGTCACAACCATTCTCAAAGATTTTCCAAGGCATAGATCCTTTTATCATTACAAAGAATACTTCCATTCCATCTTTGTGAGGTGGAGATGCTAGAGCGTTAGGACTAAACCCCGCATAGCAATGGCAAGATATATGTAAAGTGTTAAGTATCTTTCCTAATTCAACTTTGACATGTCTAACAATAGGAAAATCATTAGTTTCAACATTAGCCCATATCTTATGCGGATCTCTTGCTCTAGTATTGCCATTAAGAAATGATTGATCGAAGTACGGTACTAGATCATCCCAACTAGGAAAAACATTTCTAGAAAGATCTAACTGTCCATGAAATGCTTTCCTATTTGCTATAGCCTCTGCTAGTCCGTCTGGGATCATTGCTATTTATTCCCAATATTATACTTTGGGCAAAGCTCCCAATCACTTTTTTCTTTGTATGGAATGATTTTAATCAGACGTAATGGAGCACATGGATATTCAGCATCCTTATTTGCCCAATCAAGCAACCCCCAATCACTTAGTAATGTAGCGATTGTGTTTCTGCGTTCAATGTCTGTTTGTTCTAGATTTGCTTTTTTGCCATCAAGCATAAACAGTTCTTTAAAGTGGACTATAAAGTATCTACCCTGTTTATGTAAGATATGACATGATTGGAACAACTTCTTGTCTTTACGTGAAGCTACACCAATACGTGTAAGTGTTTCTCTTATTTTTAAAAAATCATCTGGTTCATTTAAAGTGACTTCAAGCATATCGCTTGGCACCCATTCGACAATGTTATTTTCTTCCACCTTTGCTCACCTTCTTTTTTATTATTATTATTTGTTCAGGTGATAA
>UEXM01000961.1_pt1 | contig 27024 bp, 42 predicted proteins | sample 1796661 | NCBI WGS metagenome assembly UEXM01 (sample SAMEA4772469, study PRJEB27181) | metagenome
TTTCAGTTTCATGATAGGTAGTAGTTGCCTTGTTTCTTGCTCAGTTTGTTCAGACAAACATAGCGCACAGCGTCCACCGCGTGGTCGTACATGCTCACTGGTTGTCCTAACATGCGACCGTCTTTATCGGTCTTCCATTTGTAGTTCCTAAACTCTTTGTGGGTGTTGACGCTTTCTGCCTGCACAAACAACTTGCGCCTACGCATAATGTCGATTCCCTGCCTAATGCTGTCTGGCCCTTTCTTAGCAGGCTTGACATTGAACCCCTCTCTCCTTAACTCCTCGATGCTCTTTGGCTCTGCTGAGTCCGCGATAATTTCCATGTGCCTTGGAATCTCAAGGTCACGCATGTACACCGCAATGTCTTGGTTTGTTAGCCCTGTCTCGTAAAGCATCTCTTCTATGTAGATGTCCCCTGCGTTGTCGCCTAAGAGGTACACGGCCATAAGCGTTGTTGGGTCTGTAGCGTATCCCCAGTCCAGTCCGTAGGCAAGCAACTTTGCCTGCTCTGGTCTTTGCTTGTAGTTGTGTGTCACAAAAATGGTCTCTCTGCTAATCCCTTTGAGACCCAAACCAAACACCCTCCAGTAGTTTTCGTCTGTCTCCTTTAGCCTTTCAATCTCGGCTATTGTCTCCGCGTTTAGGAAAGGGTTGTCCTTGTATGTGCTGCGAAAGAAACTTGCATCGCTCCGTGGTATCAATTCGTCGTAGATAAAACTGTACTCCATCGACGGGTTAAAGTCACACACGAATTTGTGCGTTGTACGCATAAGCAACTGGTAAACCTCGTCACGGGTCAATTCATTAATTTCGTTGACGTAGCAAAGATTTCTCTTACGGCCTCTAATTCGGTCAGGGCTGTCTACCGAAATAAACTCAATCATGTTCCCGAACAGGTTGTAAGTCTGTTCCGTTTTGTTGTGGTGTTTTTCTGTGTACCATCCTTGCGTTGTAAGTATCTGGATGAAGTCACGGAGGACCGAACCACGAAGCGAAGGAAACGTCTTGCGCACAATGCTAATGACCCAACCGCTGTTAGGATTGCTCGCACACCACTCTGCGATGACCTGTAAGCAACTGAAAGTCTTTCCCGACCTACTACCCCCTTGGTGAATAGATAGTCGATTCTTGCACCCTTTAAGGTCGTAGTAAGTTTTTGGCTGCCTCAATCCTCCTTACCCAATTCTGTTTCTTTCTGGTCTGTGCGTTCCAGCACTTCGTCAAACCAACTTGGCTCTGTAGGCTGGATGTCCATGCTCACTGCCAACTCCTGTTGCTTAGGCATGAAGTAAGGAAACAGTCCAGACAAAGCCTTTAGGTACTTGTCCGCGCTCTCATGCCGCAAGCCATCCAAAGAGTCTTGTATGTGTCCTACCTCTCCCTCCATGATTTGGATAAACAGGGCGCGTGCCTCAGCCGTCACCTTGTCCCCTGCTCCCTTGGGTCTACCCTTAGGGTTTCCGCTTTGTCCTTTCTTAAATGGCATAATCCTCTAACCAAAATGAACAAAGTTCTTGCGCATCCCTTGACCTGCGTATGTAACATTCCTCCTCTACAATGTTTCCATATCGGTCGCCCTCGTACATCGTAGCACACCAAGGGTCGCGCTTATCTAATTGCTCTTCCTTGCTTACAACAAACAAGTAGTTACCAACTTGTGCTTCAAGTTGACTCTTAAATTCTCCGCGTTTCCATTTCATTGTTTATCGTTGTTGTTTACAATACGTCCAAGATACTCATTTGCTGACTTAGCACCACCTTCTTAGGCTTGGGATGGTTGGCATGTCCGTCTACCCTAATCCATTTGTTGTCCCTTCCCACCTTGAGCCAACGTAGGTATCTCTGTTGCTCTCTCTGCATAGACAAGAAACCTCTCTCGTTTGTCTCTGCGTGTAGGAACTCTCCGTTAGGCTTCTGTTTTACCAATCCCATGTCCATCAATCTTGACAGTGAACTGGTCAGTGTCTGGTGTGCTATGCCTGTCTGCTTGCGCAAGTCTTGAAGGCTTACCGACTTACCGCTTAGGGCAACGTAGGCTCTTTGTGTTTTGTTCTTTAGTTCTCCTGTGCGTACCTGCTCCAGAAATGCGTCGATGCTGTGCTTACTCATCTGGCAATTTTGTTTTGTAGTGGTTAATGATTTTCTCTGTCTCTACCTTGTAAAAGTCTTTGAACTCTCCGTCGCCTTGTGTCTGCCATACTCGGTACAACACATTGCGCAACCGTTGGCTTTGTGTCTTTCTGTCGTCGTACAGGTCCAACTCAATGTTGTCCAACTCTTCGACTTCATCCTTATTCATGGTCTCCTCTCCTCGGAAGTACATGATTCCAAACCTGTCCAACTGACTGTCTATCTGTGCCACGTCGTTGGTCGTCAACTCCTGTGTAACAAATCGCAGGCCCACGGTTCTATCCTTGCGCCTTTGGTAACCGTCCAACTGTGCTGCAAACATTAGTCGCATGCTGCCTCGTATGCTTTGCGCAGTTTGTTAATCTTCTGGACCAAGCACCCTCCGCACGACGTGAACTTTAGTTGCGTTTGATAAACTTGTGCGTACACCTTAATGAAGGCATGTTGGTCTGGGGCTGTCATCCTGCCGCGTTCGTCGGCTGGTTGAATAACTGTCTCCCACAAAGTCTTACTCTCCTCAGACATAGGTTGCGCATAAGGAAACAAGTTGTTCAAAGCCTCCTGTCGTTCGTTACACCCACAGTCGTCACCAGCAATAGCCTTAACCACCTTGTCTACACCCGTGGCCTTTGTCACCTTGGCTACAGTGTCACCCAAACCACGGCTCTTTTTCGTGGCCTTCTTTTTCGTAGGCTTCGCCTTTTTCTTTGAGGTGTCGCCTGACTTTCCTTTTGGCGCGGCTGATTCCTTTGTTGATTGTGTTTTTGTTGATTCCTGTTGCATCGCTTAAACTTTGTAATGTGTGTTCGTGAAGGTAGTAGATTTTGAAAAGTTCAGCCTCAAACCACGGGATGTCTTTGAGTACCAGTTGTATTGTGCCTAACTTTTCTTGCGTCCATTGGTCTGTGTTGTCGTCGTATGTCTCGTGTGTGTCTGGCAACTTGTGTTCTATCCCGTACCAATTCTTATCTATGTAGTCGTGGTGCTTTTTGTACTTGGTATAGAACGGTGTGGTTTTGCTGAATGCGTTTATCTTAATTGTCCTGACCAAGTAGTACCACAGTTCTCCCCTCTGGCAGATGTCATCAAATTTGTCGGGCTTGTCTCCTAAGACCATGATGCACAAGTCCTGCATTAAGTCGTCTCCTAATTCCGTGCCGACGTACATACGGCAGATGTCTTGCAGCCTGTCGTACTCCTTTTGAAAAAAGCGTTGGGTGCAGGTCACAACTCAGACAACAGTTTTTCGTAGTTCTTTCTCATGGCTACAATGTCCACTATGCTGTACTTGCTTGTCTGTTTGCTGAGGTTGTAGATTTTCTCTGCTGTCCCTTTGCCGTACTTGGCATCCAAAGCCAAGCCGTATTTGTAGTTCTGGTTGCTGTCGTACAAGTTACATCTTGGACATTGGGGCAATACATTGACCATGCCTTCGTCGGGCTGGTGTAGCCATCTTGTGCTGTAGCAGCCTCGACTCATAAAATGACCCGCGTGCATTTCCTTGGCTGGTTTTTGAACGCCACACGTTATGCAAGTGCAAAGGCCGTACTTGTCCTCATGGAATTTGCGGACGTACTTGCTAAACACTTTGTCCAGTTTCTTTATTTCTTTAGACCTGCTCACACTCTACAATATAATCAATCTGTCCCAAGTTTCCTCTTAACTCGCTGACCTAAACCGCTGTCTTTCGGCTTCTTAGGCTCTTTAACTTCCAAGGTGTCCACGACTTTTTTTACCGTGTCGATGTGTTTTGCATCCCAATGCAGTTTGTCGTGCTTGGAATTGTGGATGTGCCGTTCCAATATCGGTGCGCGTACTTCCCCCTCGTACTTGCGCAAGCATTCAAGGATGTCTGCCGTCTTCAGTCGTTCGTACAACTTGCCGAACTTGCCTTGAATAATCATGTCAAAGCACGCCCGTAACTCCTCAATCTTTAAGGCTGGGAAGTCTTCGACTATAGCGCGGCAACACATCTTCAACTCTTCGTCTGTGCTTAGTGTCTTGTTTGCGTCTACGATTTTACACAGCCTGCCTACCTCTGTCAATATCCAAAGGCGAATGCCTTTCTGGTGGGTAGCGTCAATATTCATGGCTGCACGAATGTTTGTACCGAGTACCCATGCGTCCGTAGGTGTCACCCCCATTATATCACCCATTATTAACGAAGTCGATTGCTCCGTTATGAGAGAAGTTGCCCGAGTCAAACCCCCGAGACTTTGTTTTCCATTTGTTTGCATTGCGTGTCCAGTTTCTTGCGGCTGCTTTCCAGTCCTTAATTTGTTTTCCCCTTCCTTGTGACCACCCATTAGCTTCGTAGTAGTCCACGAATTTATCGGCTTCGTCCATCGTGCTGCCTACCTCGTTGAAATAGATGTGAACATCATTTCTGTTAGTAGGTTTGGCTCTCTTGCTAATCTGTTCTCTCTTCTGTTTACTCTCTTGTTTACTATGTAGACTATTTGTCTTGCCTGCCTCGCCATTTTGTCTTGGCTGGATAGACAACTTGTCTACCCTGCTTCGACACCAGCGTTTCCTACCGTCCGTCTTTGTGTCAATAAGATTTGCCAACTCCAATTCTTTCAAGGCTCTGCTCGCAGTCCTTTGGCTAATCCCATAGTCTTCGCTAATCCTTTGGTTGCTCTTAAAGAAAGACGCATCACGACCTGTGAAGCTATGGATGTCAGCCCACAACAGTTTGGCCGTTGGCGATAGTTCCATTTGTAGAATTTCTACAGGCAACCACAATCCCTGAAACTGCCTTACCTCGGTATGTACTTTGTCGTCTTGCATCTATAATTTAACTCTTCTCCAAATTTACAAATCCAATGGCTGTACCTGTTGGCTTCATTTCTTTTGCCCCTCTGCGACAGGTAATTGTGGCGTATCAGAAACTCCTTTCTCATTTCCTTTATCTCCTCCGTGTCCATGTCTAACAAGTCTAATGTCATACTCTCGTTGGTTTATCATTTGTAAAAATGTCGAAGGAGCAACCTTGGTTTGTGTTACAACCTCTGGCATGTGGTATAGGAATTTGCGTGGGTCGTGGTTGTACCAGCGGTTCACCGTCTTACTTCCCAAATCCAATGCGCTGTCCATGTTGTCCTGACTGCCATAGTGCAGTTTGATAAAAGCCTCAAATGTCAAGTTCATCTATAATCATTTTCTCAGTTCCTAAAATATGAATGGTCCCCTCTGCTACTTTGTTGCAATAGGTTTCCCAGTCTTGCACGTTGGCCGCACCCTGTAACGCCTGTACAGCCAACTGCATTGCCCACCTTACATCGCTTGGTGAGACCTGAGTATCGCCAACGTAGGTCATTGCTACGTCTTTGATACAGGTCGAGGTAGTGTACCCCATTAGAAAGGGAGGTCGTCAGAGGTTGCTTCAGGCTGTTGCTTGCTGTCCTCGTAATATTTGTCGAGGTCTTTTGCCATCTGCTTAAACTGCAAGGCTGTTCCTGCAATCATGCGCAGGCTTACCTTGCTTGGGTCGCTTGACGTGTTTACAAAGAACGTCTGTGCTTCCCTAATCGCCCACTGGGTAATAATAGCATCCTGCCTGTTGTCTGACTGTGGTGCGCTCGGCTTGTTTGCATTCCATTTTTGGTTGTCTGAATCTGTGCCGTACTGATTGCTAGGCCTGTCTAATTTTAACTTGTTTCCCCACTTAGTTGCCTTCTGTTCTAGCACTACAACGCTGTCGCCTTCTTTCCATTTTGTTGTCGACCTAGCTAAAACCTCTCCAACCATTCCGTTTTCAAGGATAACATCAAACTTAAACATCTCCGCGCCCTGCATGTCAAAACTACCTTGTGGTGTCAGGTTCTGAATCTTTGTCTCTTCACTCATTTTTGCTCTGTTTTAATTGCTTGTAGCATCGTTTCGTAAAATTCTTTCTTGGCTTGGTACGCTGCCTCTGCTCGTTCCATCTGCACAATAGCCTTGACCTCTGCGTATGTGTAACTCCTAACGTCTCTGTCTAAGTAGTCCATTACTTTTTGATTTGGTATTTAGGGTAAGTGTTCGTTGGGTTGTCCAAAGGCGTTTCGCTTTTAAGGACAACATCGCCTACAATGTCTCTGCCTGTAAACAGAGAGGCAGTGAAGTTGTAAGGCAATCGCTGTAGCAAACCCTCCTCGTTTACGACAAGGCTGCTAATTGCTGGGGCTGGATGCTTTGTAGGTACATACTCGATGTAACCGCCTACTGCCTTTTGCAGTGTCTCCAACTCTCCGTCTGGCAACTGCTCGTATTCGCCCGTTGCCTTCAATAAATAAAAGTACATGTGTTTGATTTTGTGTTTCTAACTGTTCGCAAGATAGCACAAAGTATCAAATAAACAAACTAATGTTATTAACACTGCACTGTTAGACACAAAAAAGGGCAGCCTCGTTAGGCCACCCTTTTCCTAAGGTTAAAAAGAAAATCAAAGTCGCAGAGGTACTTGTGCGACCTATCAAATTTACTTCCTGCGTCTGTTCTTTCCAAATACTACGGCTTGCAAAATGCGCTTGAGGATATTAACGATATTGTCGTCTGCCTGTGTTTCAGTCAAGGCTGTAATTGACCCTGCTGCCACAAGGATAGCCAAGGCAATCTCACTCCAAAATTTAAGTAGGAACTCCATGATTTATGGTTTTAGTAAAAATTCATATTTGTCTCGCACGTCAAAACAGGGACATGCTTTTTTCTTTGTGTACTGATTGTGTCCTGAAATCTTCAGAGGACCAAATACCAGACGCAACGCTTTGACCAATCGAATAAACGATATGTCTTGCGCTGGTGTCATGGTGTCTTTGGGTTCGTTGGTCTTTGCATCTAAGCCACCGACATAGCACACACCTATAGAGTCATGGTTGTGTCCTCTTGTGTGCGCTCCCATCTTTTCTATTGGTCTGCCTTGGTGTACAGCACCGTCTAAATAGATGACATAGTGGTAACCAACATCCGAAAAATTACGCTCTTTGTGCCACATACGAATAGTGTTGACATCGTAGTGCGCACCCTGCACCGTTGCAGAACAGTGCAAAATAATTCTGTTAATGTCTCTCACAACAGTTTGTCTACTTGTCGCAACTCCCAATCGTAATCCCTTGGCTTCCACGTCAAAGGGTCTATGCGTCTGTCTGTCATGCGCCCACCAAAACTGACACGAGGTAGATTTGAGAGCCTACCCCCGTAAGTTCTTAGCTGCTGCACTACGTCTTCACCGCTGGCCCCAGCCTCCAACATGTCTATGTAGTCTTTGCGGTCAAACTCGTACACCCTGCGATAGACCACGACGTAGTATCTCTGAATCATTCTACACGGTTTTTAGCCAACAGAATTTTAATCTCATTAACCCCATCCATAAGTTCACGCAAGGCCGCGCTTACGTGGTCTTGGTTTTTTTCAAGGGCATCTATACGTGCGGTCATCTTAGTCATATCTGTGTTTAGTTTCACCCACGTCCCCAAAATTCCTGCTGCTGCACTTACTGCGACACTGATAATTTCGCCTGTCATTTGCGTGCGATAACGGCTTCAAGTTGTTCGATGCGAATAAGTAGCCTGTCAATCACAGCAATAAGATGCTCATGGTTTGGCAACTCTCGCACTTCGTCTTCCGTCAAAAAATCTTCAATAGGCATGTTAGAGTAGTTTGAATCGTGCAGAAAAAGAACATCCGTTAGGCGTAGCACTCGGTGTCCAGCCGACAGCAAATTCGCCCAAAGCAGGAAAGTCAAAGGTGCTGGTGTCGTAAACAAACCTCGTTGCTGCACCTGACGAAACAGAGGCTGTAACACTACCCAACAAAGCCCCTGCCCCCGACGTGGTGAAGTTGTAAATGTTTACTGTTTCATCCCGTGTCCCACCGCTTGTCACCCATAAAGTCACGTCAACCAATCGCATAGCAACAGGCAAGGGACAAAGGTTAGAATACGCGACGTAAGGTGACTCAGACAGCGTAGCACCAGAGGCAGGCCAGTAAGAAAAGATTGCATTGTTTTGAAAAAACGCGCCTTGCAACGTAAACCATTGCGTACTGCCCAAAGCGTTACCGAGGTCAGATACCGTAATTTTTTTACTTGTGCCTGCTGCACTGCCTGTAGTGTCAGAGACATCTACGATGTGCATTAGGTCATCACTCGCTGCTGCTGTGAGCGCGGTTTTGTCTGTTAGTTTTTGGAATGCCATCTACGCAAGTATTGTGTTAGTCTAACGGTATTTGCTGCCTTCTGTTGTTGACGCTTAACCCCTGTAATTGATGGCTTCGAGGAAGGCAATTTGTTGGTTGTCTGGGACTTTGCGCTCATAAACATTCATGTTTTGGAAATAGTTGCGTGTGCTGGGGTCAAGGTCGCTACCGCTATTCGTGTTGTACTCTGGGTAGTCGCTCACATTGTCGCACAAAAAGTCAATCAAACGCTGACGGTAAAACATAGCAATGTCTTGTGACCGTTCCAAAACCAACTTGAGGTCTTGGATAGATGCGCTTGCTCCCTGCTCGCTGTCAGGAACCGTTATGCTGTTGTTGCTAAACCTTAGACGAAGCACGTAGCAAACCTCTACAAATGCAAACTGTGTCAATGCAGGACAGATGTAATCGTCCAACAGTTTTTTGTACACGGCATTCCCCGCGTCGTCAATACCGATTGCAATTAGGGCTTTGATTTTGTCGTCCAACTTAGTACCCAATGCAGGCAGAATGTGTCTATCCTGTGCAATGGTAATCTGTGGATGCAAAATGTTTTCATCTACACTGGACCCCAGCGGGGTGTCTCTCTTGAGCCTTGCGGCACTGACGTATAAAGTTGCCATGTTATTGCTTATCAATCATTGCTACTGCTTCGTCACCCTTTTGGACTACATAGGGGTTGCTTCCTACGCTCCGCATGGTTGCGTCCCAGTCTTCGTAAAACTCAGGCAAGCGGTCTCTGACGGCTACCTCTCCCTCTGGTGCAAAAATGTAAATGTTTCTCTGCCATCCATGATAACAGTTCTTGCCCCCAGCAAATTCAAAGATGTCGTACCTATTCAAACCTGACTCCGCAAATTGTCCGTTCTCTCCTGCATCGCTCATGCTACCCTGTTGGCCCAAAGCAATGTCTTCGTAACGGTACTCCACACCACTGTCTGACAAATCCATCATTTCAATACAGAAGTCTCGGCTCTCTCCCTTTGGTGTGGACGTCGCTGCTTTGAAGTAGCTATACCTAACGGCAAACACATTGCCAGCAGGACTAATGACATCGCCCCATTCGCTTTGCAAATTAATGTTGCTGTAGTCTTCTAAGTTAAAATTGTACTTGTTGCTGTGCAAACGCCTGTCTTCGTTGGGGTCGTCTACTCGCTCTGTCTTGAGCAACACAAACTTATCCATAGGCACAGGAGCATTTTTGTCCGCAAGATGTGAAAGCCAAGAGTCACCATCTTCAAGGCTAATCTTGTAAGCACTTAGTTGCTGCTCTATTGCGTCTCCGTCCTCAGCAATTTCTGCTTGCTCCTCCTCTTCAATAACTTTCTCAATCGCGCTAATGCCTTCGGTAAACAACGCATCTGCGACACTTGGTGTAAACTGCAACATCTGCACAAGGAATACCTTGGCCTGCTCCTCTGTCAAAATACCCTCTTGCACCTTGACCAACACCTCTACCGCGCTTGCAATTTGCGCTCCGTTGTAAGAGGCATCCTTTGTCGCTTGGTCTACGCTGGCATCTACTTCCTCAGTAAACAGGAAGGACGCAGGTTGCAATTTGCTAAAGTACAAGTCGAGCGTAATATTCATGGCACTTAGCATAGGGCGTAGGCCACGAATCATAGTCTCTTGCATAGGGCGAATCACAGTATTGTGGAACAACTCGTAAGACTCCTTCATCTCGTCTGCGTTGTTGCCAAAGCCTCCACCTTCTGTCCTTAGTCCAAACAGCAATGGAGACGTAACGCGATGCGAAGTCAGCACGCGCGTTGTAATCTCACTGCTCATAAAGGCGTAAGTCTTTTGTGGGTCTGTAGGCGATAGGCTTTCAAACGTAGGTGCGTTTTCTGCACTGTCGTTAAAAGTCATGAGGAACTTGCCCGCGTTGGTGCTACCTCCAAACTTGTCGTAGATAAGTTGCTCCATCCGCCTGCGCTCCTCCTCTGTTGGCACTCCGTTGTTGAACGAAATAAGCATAGACGGAAACAAACCAGACTGCAAGTTGGCAGCATGGAACTCTGCAATACGCTTGTCACACTCTACCCACGAGACACCACCAATGTAGTCGGGCAGTCCGTAAAAAAATGAGGTAGGGTTGTACAGTTTGATTTGTACAATTTGACTTGCTGCTGTGCGGTCTTGTGTGCTGAAGGCTGGGATGGCTTGTGGCACATACTTAGTAGGCTGTGACCAATCCGCGCTGTGATAGTAGACCTCTACTTCGTCTTGGTCATTAGCCTTTCCCGCACGAATAGAGGCAGCAGGGATGTGGTGTACCTCTGCGATTGTCGTTCTGTCTTGACTCCAAATAGGATTAAGATAGCATTGCCCGTACAACTTCAAGTCGAGGGCCGCACGCTTCAAACATGTGCCGTCGCCAAACAAGACGTTTAGACGCAACCACTGGTCAATATGACTATCCTTGGTCGGGCTGTCAAAACCATGCCCGTAAATCATGTCCGCTACGCCTTTAACGATGGCATTGTGCATGCCGCTTCCAAGCATAAGAGACTCAAGGTAATATGGATAAAGGTTGTCCTCTCCCATAGTGACCCACTCGTTTGATGTACTCTCCTCAAATACTGGGATGCCAGTAGGGGAGTAATCGTAAACGCCAAACTCAAATTTTTTGCTCATCCTTGGTAAACTATGTCGGTGTCTACCGTCGTGTTTTCGAGGTAGTTCTGTTCAACAGGTGGGTTTGTTACTGGCCTAATGTAGCACAACAACGTGGTTTGCAACTTCGTCAAAATACTGATTTCCAAAAGATACATACCAATGTCTCGCCTTGACAAGTCTATAGCAAAGGACTTTACTGCACGTCCGTTATTTGGCTTTGACGAACCAATCGTGCCTGCATACTCTGTGCGCACACCAGTCATTTGATTGACAAAGCTATAGGTAATGCTGTCTGTTCCACTAACACCGTTTTCTCCTAAGTGTGCAGTGACATATTGCGACCCTGCCTTTTGCAACTGTATCATGTATCTATCAATATAAGGAAATGAAAAAGGGGACACACGGCCCCCTTTCTCTTCTGTCTAATCTTCAATCGTTATCCAATAGTAATGTTAGGGAACTCCTTGAAAGGGGCAGTAGTGCCTCCTGACCCGCTACCCACCATTGTGTAAAAGGCCACTGGTTCTTTACCGACCATTTCCACATTGAACCCATTTGCATCACCAAAGTTTTGACCTGTTGTCATCTGGCCTACTGTGACATCCATACCGTTTGAACCACCGAGCAAAAACAAATTGCCTTGGTTGTCTTCTACGATAATGTTTGGAGAACCGTAAGCCAGCATTTTAATCTGGTTGGCTTGCGTCTGTGTCAACTTATTGAAAGTCAGTGACAGGTTCTGCTCAAAGAAACGTGTGCCAGTAGAAGGGTCAGCGTTGACGTTGATGCTCAATCCTGCCGCTTCTCTGCGTGTCTCAAAGTAGTACGCTGTCATAGACCCTGTCTCCTCAATCACATGCTTGTAGTCATTTGTCCCAACAATTGTTGTAGACGCTGCCAAAATATCAGAGTAGTTAATAATGTAAACTCCTTTGATGCCTCCGACAGCATCTTTACAGTTGTCGCTTGCGCGTCCTGAAGTAATTGTGCAACTCATTAGGCATTGATATTGATGTAGTCAAACTCTGTGAACGGAGGCTGACCACTTGAGTCTGTACCATCAAGGGTAAAGAATGGTTCTATTTCCCGTCCTGTAAACGTCAAGGTCATGCCGTTCAAATCGCTAAATGCCTTGCCTGTCTCAAAGGTTCCCGCAGTAACGTCCATCCCGTTGGTGTGACCCAACATGATGAGGTTACCTTGGTTGTCCTCCACAATAATTTGTGGCCTCCCTGCCGCCAACTCAGACAAATTGTCTGCGTCAACTTGCGTCAGTTTGGTGAAAGTACAAGTAAACACTTGCTCAAAAAACGTAGTTCCCGTCGTTACATCCGACTGCGTGTCTACTGTTAGTGAAGCCATTTCACGCCTTACCGCAAACTTATATACTTCGTAGGTGTTAGCCCCACCGCCTATTGCACCAAGGTCAGTAATGACGTTGGCAGCCGTAGCCACGTAACCTGGAAATGCAGAAGTGTCCGAAAAGTTGTGAATGTAAATCCCTTTGATGCCGCCCGTAGCGTCCTTACAACTGACGCTTCTCCCGCTTGAAATATTACAAGACATGGTGTTCAGTTTTTAGGTTAATTACTGTGGAAGGATAGTGCTGAGCGTTCCGACAATTACGTCTTGCGCTACGCCTACCTGCATGCCAAGTCCAAACCGCATGGTTACACCCACGTTGTCTGAGCCGTCGTACTGGTAGAAAGGAATGTACTGTGTGCTGGTGTAGTCCGTGTTCAAGTTAGAACCGACCACAAGGTTTTCCCGTTGTGCTGCGATAACGCAGTCAGCAGGCATACCTGGGCAAGTCAAGACTGGAACTCCCAAGTAGTTCAAGTTGTCAATCGCTTGGTTAGTAGACTGACCATTGATACCCTGACCCAACGCATCGCCTGAGGACAGTGCAGACCCTCCTACTGTAGCAAGTGCCTGACGGTACAAAGCAGCAGTTTTGGGGTTGACGTACAAAGCAAAGTCAGGCTTAGAAAGCAAAGCAGAACGGTCAAGTGCAGCCTTGTCGTAGACCTTACCCATTTCTTGAATTACATTCAAAGAGGTAATTTCTGCAATCGGCGCTCCCACAGTGCCAGAGGAACCAACAGCCAAAGCACCAGCAGCCAAACCAAGACGGTCAAAAACCCCATCGTTAGAAAGGAAACCAGCTACGCCTGCGACGCTTGCGCTACCCTGCCACACCATGTTCTCGACACCTTCAGCAGTCTTACCTGCAACAGTAGCAATCACAAAGTTGCGGAACTCAGGAGAGGCCCAATCTTGTGCGTTACGCGCTCCTACCTGACCCATAAATGTGGGCAAGATTTTAGCACGGCACAAGCGTTCGTTGACTTTCAAATCGCTCAAAGTCAAGACGCTTTCATCCAAAGTCACGCTGTCGCCATCTTGAAAATCACAGGTAGCAACGCCTGCTCCACCTGCTTGGATAACGTCGTTAGCAACAGAAGTTACAGAAAGGACTGCCTTATTACGAATGCCGTCAATCTGACGCACATAGCCTTTGGCAAGGGTGTCAGCGGCTTTAACCGCTGGGGTCAAAAATGGTGTTGCCAACTCACCTGCGTAGGTGTTGTTGTCAATCACTGGGTTGTTGAATGCACGACGCTTTGCGGTGCGATTCAGTGAACGATACTTACTCATTTTGTAAACATGTTTTTCATCATTTCAAATGCACGCTCTTTTGGAGAACCGTTGAACGGTGCTACAGGCAGGGCGTTGTTAGCCTTTTCTTTAAGTGGGTTGTTTGACAACTTCCGTGCAGCAGGTGCGTTGTTGACGGCTGCCAACTCTTTGCGCATCTCTGCAATCTGACGACGCTGACGGGCGATAGTGTTGCGCTCGGCAGACAATCCCCGACGGCTGCGCGTAGGACGCTGACCACGGGTTGGACGTGCTGGGCGTTCGCTGCGTGTGCCGCGCTCTTCGCTCATCTCAGAACGACGTGAACGCACGCGGTCTTCGCGGCTGTAACGGTGCTTGCGCTTATGGCTCATGCGTGCGCGTCCTGACCTACGGCCACGGCTCATGCGCTTGCGTTGACGTGAAGCCTCGACTTCAACCACTTCCTCCGAGGGTGCTGCCTCGGCTGGTGCGGCTTCAATCAAATCCATTGCCATAGTATGTACGGCTTCGGCTTGCTCTGCACTAAGACCCATCGCGGTCAGTGCCTCAACCAACGCTGCGTGCTGGTCGGGTGCGGCTGCTGGTGCAGCCTCTTCAAACTTTTGTTTTTTGAACATGTGTGTTAATTAAGAACGATAAATGTTTTGTCACTGGAACTGTTTGCACTCTTAAAGGTGCTAATCTCAAAATTGCTTGTCTCTCCTGACAACAGTTTCACAAGCAGTTCAGCAGTGATAACTGACGTAAGTGAAAAGTTGTAGGTGTGTGTTTCTGTAGCCGTCAGGCTAACAGAGGCCAAAGTGCTTTGTTGGTATTTAGCGGTGTTTGTGCCGCCCGTGTTGACGTAAAGAGTAGTCAACTCATTGTGTGATGTCAGGTCCGCTGCGTCGATAACGACGGAAACTGTAACCGCCCCTCCCTGCCCTTCAATGGCAAAAAGCAATTTGTCTCCTGCGCTGTAATCGCGCAAGAGGTTATTGATTTTAATAGAAGTCAAAGTCATAGTACCGTCGACATCTGCAACGGTGTAAGTCAAGGTCTTGGCGTCGCCTCCGTTGTCTTGTGGTGTTCGTGCGGCATCGCCGCTGTCAGTCACTGTAAACGTAGCTGTCTTAATAACAGCCGCGTCCAATGTGCCTGTAACAGTTCCTGCGTTTGCCAGCACTTGGTCTTTAGCCAAGTAGCCTACAGACGCAATCGCAAAATTTAGATTGTACAAAGAGTCTGCACCACCAACCAACAACGCTGCGTCTGCTGCGCTCGCTGTACTTGTGTATCGTTGACGCAACTCTGTGCGTGACAGGCTATTCATCAAATTACCATTTGACGTGCCTGTATTCAAAGTAAAGAAGGCCGATGGCGCATCACAGGTAAACGTCAAAGTAGACGTCATGTTGTTCTGAATTACACCCCTTCGCGGCAATGTAATTTTAGGATGCGTCGAACCCGTGGGCGTACTTGTGATTGAATCAATAAGGGTGTAAATGCTCATGTCTTAAATGTTGCGATTGAAGAGCATGCCTGTGGCACGGTCATAACTGTAATCGTATTCCAAATCTTTCGCGAATTTTTTATAGTCGAAGTAATCTTTGACCTTATCGCCCAACGCGCTTTCCAAGTCTCCGACCACATCGTAAACGTACCACTCGCCTAATTCGCTGTCTCGCATATCGTACATCTCGTCGTACACGGCTTCAGCCTCTGCAAGTGTGTCGTAGCGGTCTTCCCAGTCGTCAAGAATAAGTGCGTTCAGGTCTCCGTTGGCTTTAAGAGCAAAACCAAATTGGTCAAAATCAAAGTAGTTGTCAGCCAAGTCTTTGGGAATGTCGTTGCCATAAACGTCATCAATTAAGTCGTAAGCGTAGTCCAGCATGCTATCCCATTGCCCTTGGTATGCCTCTTCAAGCCATGTCACAAATTCAGACATGTCGCCACTGTAGTAATTCATTCCAGCAGACCACAAGTCATGTGCGTCAATACCAGAAGATTTGGCGTAATCAAAAAAGTCGTTCCAAGCATCCCACTCTGCTTCGTCCTGCAAAAGTCCCCAAGCATATTTGTCGCTGACAAACGCACCGCCAAGCACATCGTAGTCAACAAACCCCATGCCTTCCAAGCGGCCTCGGAAGTCGTCGTTAAAGTCGTCCCATGACTTAAATGTCAATGGCTGTTCTACAATGTCGGTGTCACTGTTTGCAGTGTACACTCTAATGTAGACCTCAATGTCTTTCTTATTCATCTACTAATGTCTTAGTGGTCTGTAATGTCAATGAAAATATCGTCCCCGTCCAACATAACGTGTGGAACTAAATAACTAAATTCTCCAAGGTACTCTTCCACCACAACTGCCAACTCAGCCATGAAATCGTCAAGGCGTCGTGGTTGATAAGCCACTGGTTCGTTGTTGTGCAAAATTCCGTAATCTTCAATAACCACGGACGTGTACCTTCCGCGCGAATCATAATCGACCCTGCCGTCAATGTGGTACAAGTCCATGACGTCTTTCACTAACGACGTAATGTATTTGATTTGCGTGGTATTCATATCGTTGTGGTTTAGGTTATAGAGGATTGTACCCAACAAGGATTTGAAAGTCGTATTCACCCATCCTCATTTCCGTATCATAGATTTCTATGATTGAACCGACGTGTTCGTGAATCACATCTTTAATGTCCTCAGGGTCACCAGGTTCAATGCCTTCATTTGTAATGAAGCACTCTGCCATATTTGACCTTGGGTCAAGGTAAAAGTCAAACACATAAGGTCCTCCACTAAAAGTGAGGCTTAGGTCTTCACACGCTGCGGTCAAATCCTGTTCAATTTCTTTGCCTGTATAGTATGCCATATCGTTGTGGTTGTTATTAGTGTGGATTGAAGTGGCCTTCGAGAAGGTCGGCTAATTCATATCCCAAATCGCGGGTGTCATTAGAGTCATACATTTCTACCTCGGCCTTTACTTGGCCTGCATAGTATTCCGAAGGACTAACAGACCAATCCTTTATTACATCGGGATAATTGTCCTCAAATTGATAAAGTAGGTCTTCCACTTCACGAAGGTCGAGGTACGTCCAAATGCCCATATATTCTGCCATATCGTTGTGGTTTAGTATAGGTAGGTTGTTACGCTTGTGCCCATTACGTCTTCTAGGTCAAACACAAATTGCTCATAGTCCAATGTGCTTGGAAACTCTACGTCCATTTCGACGCCGCCTGCCTTTGAATAGATGTCAAGGATGGAATCTTCAGGCAAGTCCATCAATGTCAAAACAAGTGACGCGGCATTGATAACGTCCGCCTTGCTTGCGCGTTCTACAAATACGTTTGCTTCAATCATATCGTTGTGGTTACATGTAAAAATCGGTGTACTTCAAAATAAAATTCCATATCGTTGTGGTTTAGTAAATAGACGAGTCATAACGCAAGTATTCTTCATCCAACCACGCCAAGACTTCATCAATTAAATCTTGCTCAGGTGTGCCGTCCAAATAATTTGCCGCCTCAAATAAAATGTCTGTCGCTTTTTCATACCCGTCCAACCCGCGATTGTCTAAAATTTGGTACGCGGTAATAACGGCAAAGTAAGCGTCTCCGTTGGGCAATTCGTCTGCAATTGTTTGCAACCCATCAAATCCCTCCCGAGCCATAATGTCGTATGCTTGTCGTCCATTCATGTCGTTGTGGTTTAGCCGAAGGACACTACGTCGAGCAACTCGTAAAGCATATTGTCAAGCAATCCCTTTGACTCACCTCGAGCGGCATCAAAGTGGTCGTTGCGAATTTCTCGCAACACCTCTTGAAACTCACGCTCGTTATAGGTGTAGGCGATTGCATCCAAAATCATTTCGACCGCTGCATCAAATGCTCCGCTGGTAATAATGCCTATTCGGTCTGCAGTGTCCAAGTAGTGAATCACTACGTCTTCAAGTTTGTTGTAATTCATATCGTTGTGGTTAGCTGTATTGTTCTAATGTGCCAACGGCTGTCAGCAGCACGTCAATGTAAGTTTGTACTGCGCGGTCTGCGTAGTCGTAAGCCTTAGCCAAATGGTCTCGTGTCGCATCCACGTCTCCTTTCTCCGCTGCCCGTGCTGCATCCATCATGCAGTCGTACACTTGAGAATCCAGTTCTGGAAATACCTCAAGGGCTACATCTCCAATGGCGTAAGACAACGCCTCACCTGTTTCTCCCCATGTATCAAATGAGTCGTCTACAAGGTTTTGTGCGTCACGCTTTGCGCTTAGTGCTGTCTGTTTCATCTCAGACAATGTAACATTTTTCGCACCTTTTCCAAACTTTTTAGAATACCTTGTTTTCAACAAAGCCTTGTAGAAATCTACTTTCATGGCATCCAACTCAGTTACTGGGTCTTCTGCTGGCACTTCGCTGTCCTCTACCGCTTGGGCTTCGCCGTCGTATTCCAAAAGAACACCGTCGTACACCTCCAAGTCAATTCCCCCCTCAGTAGTATAGCTACCGTTTGACAGTTCAATAGGCTGACCATCTTCGTCTAACGTGTACACTGGTGCGCCTACCGTCAACTTCTCATGCTCCGTTACCACAGACTTGCCGTTGGTCAACGTAGCCTCTGCGTAGAAGTTCTTTTTGTTTAGGACTACAGCGTCAAAGATAGCCTCAAGCATGCCCTTTTTTTTTGGCTTCTTAGCGGCTTGCATCTTCTCTACCTTATCCAGAAAGTAGCCTTCAATGCTTAGTCCTTTTGCCTCTCCTGCTTTAATCTTCTCCCAAATTTCTGGGTTGTCTACCTTGGCCCGTACCATCCATGTGCCTTTAGGCAAGTCAGTAAAGCCATACAATTTGGCCTTGTCCACTGAGGGGTCTTGAATAATCCATGACTCCACTACGCTTACACCCTCGACAGGCTCGGCATGTTCAAAGGTGTGTGCGTTGGCTCTGTTGTTTTTTAGGAACAACTCGCTTGCCAACTTAACCGTGTCCTGAGAAAAATACACATCGTACTCTTCGTCAGCGGCTTCGTCGTACCTCACAATTTTTAGGTCTGGAATAAGGGCAGGTGCAATCAAAGTGCGCTGCTCTTCGTCCATCTGTGCAAGGTGAATCATTTTGTTCTGGTTGCCTTGCTTGTTAAAGGCTACCCAGTTGACCTGAATAGCAGGCTCACGAACCAACGAAATGGCCTCTACACCAAAGGCGTGACTGTCTTCGTCAATCAATAACTCGATAAGTTTGCGACTCATTCTACTGACAAATAAATATCGGTAAGGTTTACGTCTATAACTCTGTCTACTACTTCTGCATAGACTCCTTGTTCGTCGAGGGTGTCAATAATTATCGCTTCGGCCAAGTCTACATCGCGTGTAGGAACACCTACGACTAATTCATTGCTGTTGTGTACATAGTTAATGCGGGAAATTTTAATTCCCTCAGACTTCAAATCATCTGCTATATAGACGTTGTATAGATACTTGTACATACTCTTCAATATAAGGTGTTTACAACGAGGCTCTTTGTTCGATGCGTCCTAAGCGTTCCGTCTGCCCTTGCAATTCTGACTGAACCACAAACGCCTTAAAATTACGGTCCTCGTTTTCACTGGTAAATTCATTCTGGTTTTGCTGTGGAATCAAAGGTGTCACCTGTACTGGGCTGCTGGCAACACTTGTCGCTCCTGAAGCCTGTGCCTGATTCATCAAACCTTTGACTTGTGAAAAGGCTGCTACGATGCTACCCACAATGCCTGCGATATATCCTGCAATAACAAACGGTGCGGCTGGTCCTGCATCCTTACCCGCTTTTACCGCTGCTGCAATACCGTCTGCAATCGCGGTAGCCTGCGAAATAAGGACTTGAGTAATAGCCAAACGCTTTGCCCTCTCTGCTCCCTGCTCTTCAATACGCTGTATCTCTTTGTCTGTTGCGTCCCTTTCGCGTGCTGCGTTGACTTCTGCCTGTGTCGTCTCCTCCACCAAATCTTGGTACTGCCCAATTACGCTATTTAGGTTGTCAACCAAATTGATTTTGCTCTGCAAGACTCGTTCGTCTTCCTTAATCTGAGCGTCTGCACCCTCCTTGGCTATCGCTGCTTTGTCCGCTTCAAAAGCCCGCAAAGCTAATAGTTCAAGTTCTGCACCGTCTTTAGCTATCGCTGCTTTGTCCGCTTCAAAAGCCCGCAAAGCTAATAACTCAAGTTCTGCACCGTCTTTAGCTATTGTTGCTTTGTCTGCTTCAAAAGCCTGCAAAGCTAATAGTTCAAGTTCTTCGTTGCCTTTTGCATCCAACATGCGTTCCTCAAAAGCCTGTTGTGCATCTATCAAAGACACCTCTTCGTTGCCTTTAGCGACCAACATGCGTTCCTCAAAAGCCTGTTGTGCATTCATCAAAAACACCTCTTCGTTGCCTTTAGCGACCAACATGCGTTCCTCAAAAGCCTGTTGTGCATCTATCAAAGACACCTCCGCGTCAGTCATAAACATCTTGCGCAACTCCTCCTGCAAACGTGTCTGCTGTTCCAGTTGTTTGTTAGGTATGGCCGCAAGGTCGTCCTGCCTTGCCTTCTCCAAAGCAACCGTATCTACCCCGTACTCCTCGGCCAACTTAATAAGTTCGTCGTATTGCTTATTGACTTGCTTGCGCTGTCGTTGGTCTTGTGACAGTGTTGCAGACTCGATGCGCTCTAAAGCGTCTTTCTCTTTTTCTGCTCGTGTCTCGTTATAGCCGTCTTGCAATTCCGTCAACTGCTCGTTGTGCTTTGCCTGTAGACGCTCTAACCCTTCGTTGCTCAATTCAGCAGACTTTGCCCTGTCCATTTCTGCCTTTTGCTGACGCTTCAGGCGCATGGTCTCCAACTCCTCACCCTCTTTACCTAACTCCTGTTCAAAGATTTTCAGGTCGTCTAAGAACTGTAGCCTTTGTTTCTCTCTCTTCTCAGCATCGGCAATAGCCCTTTTACTGGCTTGCTCTGCTGCTCTCTCGGCTTCTGCACGCTCCTTTGTGCGCTCTGCGCTTTCCCCTACAAGAGCATTGTACGCTGCCTGTGCTGCTGCCAACTCAGCGGTTGCCTCTTTGTTTGCTGCATCCGCTTCTGCCTGTTCTGCATTTACGCGCACCTGCGTTTCCTGCAACGATTCCCAAAAGGTTTTCTGCTCTAAGAGACCTGATTGGGTTTGGTCCTGTGCGGCCAAATCTTTTTCTTGAAATTCTGCCAGCGTTTGTTGTTGCTTTATACGCGCACGCTCTAAGTCTTCTTTGACCTTTAGTGCTGCATTTGCCTGTTCAATTTGCGTTGCTGCGTCTGCTTCAAGGTCAATAATATTGTTGAACTCTTTGTTCAAAGCAGCCAAAGCCTCTGCCCTTTGCGCTTCTGTTGCGGCTTCGTTTTCTAAAACTGCAATGTACCCCGACGTACTTGTCGTCAACTGCTGAACCGCTTTATCTTGTTCTGCTGTCAACTTCGCATTTTTCTCTGCTTCCGCATCTACAAACCCCAGTGCTTCGGCTACTGCATCCCAGTTTTCAACTAAGGCTTCAAGAGCAAGAATAATAAGACCAATACCAATGCTGGCCCATGCTGCTTTAAGAGCCTTAAAACTGCGTGAAACTCGTTTAACACCACGCTCTGTAGACTTAAAAGAGCGCAGCAGTCCTTGAATGTTACGAGGTAACAGCCCCGAGAACAAGTCTGCCACCCCTCCCCAATCTTTGTTTGCGTCTTTTGCGCTCCTGCTTGCGGTCTTGCCGACTTCGTTTAAGTCTTCTGCAAAGTCCTCCAACTGCCTTGCAGCGTCTTCTGTCTTGACCGTTAGGTTAACTGTAATATCACTTGCCATTATTCACGAGCATTTTAACCTTGTCCCACAAGGAAGTTTGCATGTCAAAATACCCATACCAGCGGCTGTACAAAGGGCTACCCTTGTGCCTATAGTGCTTGCTAATTTCAATCATGGCAGGAATACCCCGCCCTACATCGTTCATGTACTCTCTCATGTAATTACGTTGTTGAACTGCACTACGTCAGTATTCATAAAAATTTGGGTGTTGCCGTCTTGGAACTGCATAATAGGTCGCTCCACATCCCCAGTCACTTCTCTAATGTCCTGAGCGCGTGCGACTACATTAACCGTCCAATCTAAGTCCAGCAAATTGTGTCCTGTACACTCCACAAAAAACTTTGGAACGTCAGACAACACTACAGTCTTTACCTCAATCGACGCGCTTGGGATGTCCCCGTTATCAAAAATCGTATTGTCATTGCCTGGTTTAGCAGGTACGCCGTTAGACGTTCGCACCGTAGCATCTGCCTTACCATACAACATTTGTCCATAGCTGGCACCAGCCGTTGTGACTTTAGCGACAAACTCTACCGTCATGCCTATAATCATGTCAGGCAGCATCGTTATTCGCTTGTTGCCCAATTTTGTGTGCGCTATGGCAGGCGTGTTGCTTGTCGTTTGTGTCGTCAACATAAACTTGACTTCCGTGCTACGCGCTCCTGTGCGACTTTGCACCCTTTTGTGTTCGTCAGCGTTACTATCTGGCAAGAATAGACCTTGAGGAAAGTCGTCCTCTGGACCATGAGTTCCACCACCCGAGCCACCAGAACTACCCTCGTCGCCTCCGCCTTCGTCTACACCGCCTTCGTCACCGTCACCAATGTCTACCTCTTGCGTGTAGCACGTTTTGTTGGGATTATTCCAAAACCACTGGCCCCCTCCTAACTCCGCGCAACATTCAGGAGACCCTTCATCTTGTGGAATACCTGACAAATCCCCCCACAAAACTTCATACCCAGCAGTAAATCCTAAAACTTGCAATAGGCATCCGTCTACAGGTGTTTGGTCTATTAAATTGTTGCCACCCAGATACTTGCGCAAAGTAAGGTTGCACAACTTTTCTTCGCCTATTGCATAGTTGTCAATAGACACAAGCAAATAGTAGCTGCCTGCAATAAAAATAATTTCGTTGTAGCGAAGGTTGGCTACATCTTCAGGCTGTAGCAAAGCACTGCACGTCACTATCCTTGCTTCAGTGCTATGCCTTTCGTTGTACTGCACCCTGTGAAAACGAGCAAAGAGGCCGTCACTTGTGTTGCTTGTATATGCGTCTGCTGTGCTGCTGCTGTTCCAGTTTAGCGTATAGTTTTGACTGGTTTCTGAAACAGACTTGGCAATAGGAAACCCTGCCGCTGTAGAGGCTAATGTCCCGCTGTCGTGTAGCGTAAGGTCAACAACACTTCCTGTATTAAATCCGCCATAAAAAAAGAGCATAGGCCCATTGTCTACGTCTTGCAAATTGCCATCCATGCCGTTTAGGTCCGCCCACATGCGCATCATGGTTGCGGACAAAAAGTTAGTGTCATATACAGGAACAAGGTTTTGGTATTGATATGGGATGCGCTTTGCTCTATATGGCACAAAGTAATCACCTACTGTTCTTTCACCTTGCGCAAGGTCTACAGTTGTGGTTCTTTGGTATGTGCCGTAGACCTTCTTTTTTTTATTAATTGAATACAAGTTGGTGCTGTCTTCCCCCTCTGCATTTGTGTAAGTTGTCGTGCGTGACAAGACATCTGTGTACGGCTTAACAACAAAAGGCGATGCTGTGTCAATCTTTTTGGTCCAGTCTATTGTCACGGGATTGTCAGCATAGAATTGGTCACGACCCCAAAGTGTTATGACTTTGTTTGTGTCATCTGTTTCTACTACTAAGTTGAATTGTGTCAGGATAGCTTTAAGCCATTTGTCAACAGTCTCAGTACCCAAAGACCCAACCATGTCTACTGTAGCATCTGTATCTGTAGCAGCAATAATTTCAATGGTACTGCCTGCAAGCACTGTAAAGTCTGCGGTGGCTACGGTTAGTACATCATCAAAGTATGGAGCAAAAAGGTCGCCTGCGCTTAATTGCACAGCCATTTCAAATGTCGCATTGACAGGATAGCCTGTATAGTCTGGCCCGTTAGAATACTGTATGAGAGGTGAATTGACACCGTTTCTGCTATAGCCAACCCCCCATACAGGCACCAATGTGCTGCCTGAAAAACTGTTTGCAATGTTCAAACTCAATCGAAAAGTGAACGTGCCGCTATATGGGGCTGTAAAATAACCGTTTGACCACAAGCCTTCGGGGTCGTAAAACGGAGAACTTTCATTATCAAACAACAAAAATTGCGCTTCCAATGCACCAATAATAATTTGGTCTGCGCTTTTTTGAATCTTGGTTGGACCTAATGGAAGTTTTTTATAGTCCTTGCCAGCGACGACCATGTACAACTTGTCTACGCCGTAGGCACTTGTTCCAGATGTATCCATGAAACCTTCGTTGCTTACGGTGTAGCCTAAGTAATCTGCTAATTGGTTAATTAGATACTCGACTTTGATAGCAGGCAACTGTGAACTGGCAAGCAGTTTATAAAGTGAGGCTGGGTCTGCTGCATTAGCATTATACAGTTGACTAAGTGCAGTGTAGGGAGTAGTTCTATCTGTCGATTCTTGAAAAACTCCTTTGTCTATAAGCGGAAACGTAATGGTTCCATTGCCTACGTTGCCACTCGTAATGTCAGAACCCATCGAGTAGCTGGCTACTACGTTGGCCGCACTTGGTGCAAAGTTTAAGGCTTGCGTTACTGTCCCGTCAGGCTGCGTAAATATGTCTCTCCACGTTCGCCCTTTTAGTTCTTGGAAAATGTTAGCTTGGTTTCCGTACACCACGCAACTGTATTTCCTGCCTTGCAGGTCTACGCTTTCCAAGTTCAAAATACCTTCAAGGACAGGGACGCTGTTGTCACTAATTACGCACTCTGTGTTGTTCAACCAATTAAACTGGTCAGTAACAGAAGTGTCCATGACATTGCTGTGCTGGAAAAAGCGGTCGTTGACTGTAGAAAAAGGTAGGTCAAAAGACAAACTATGGTCTCCTGTCTGCGCTGTTACGTCGTCAAGAATTTCACGACCAAAAGACATCTCTAACCCTACATCTGTGGTGTCCAAAAAAGTCCAACGAGGGTTTGCTGAGAGCGAGACCTGTGGTTTAACAGCAATTTCAAGCATTAGTAGGTCGGTGTAATTGGGTTGGCGTACTCAAACTCGATAGCGTACTGCACAATCTTTTCTTGTTTTTGATAGACCATGCTGACTTGGCTGTTTGTGATATTCACAGGGTAGTATTCTACATCTAACTGGTCTGTGTGCGGTTCAAATTTGTAAGCGTAAACCTGTGGGCTGCGCAACAACTCCTGCACCAACTGACCCTCTGCATCTGTTATGGCCCCTGTGTTAGCTACATACTTGTCACGTATTGCGCTGACAGGCTTTATCGTGCCATGCAAATTCTGAGAGGCTGTAAGTTCAAAGGTGTTATTTGCTGTAAAGTAGTTTTCTCGCACCCTGTTTACATTGTCCCGCGTGTAAGCATTAGATTGTTTTGTGTACCCCTCAGTCCGTAGAAAGTCCCATCCCCCAATGCTATTCAAAAACATGAATCGCGTACCCCTTCCTGTTTGACAATCCTTTCTGTAAATCCTTAATTGTTCTGAATATCTCTGGCCTGGTGTTCCCAAGGAAACAGTGTAGTATTGCCAGTTTTGAACAAGCGTAGGGTCAGCCGTGTCGATAACAAAAGTCCACCCCCCTACGTCTACAGGCATGCAATACAAATTGACAACACCCGTCAATGCACCAATGTTAGTGGGCGCGACAATAGGATTTTGCAATGCCGAATAAACAAGTGTGCTTGTATTACCGTTGGCATAGGTCATAAAGTATCGAACGTGCGTATAGTTGTTCGTTAAAGGTGTCGACCCTGACATAGCGTTGTAAGACACATGTCCTGAATCTGTACTACTTGCTGTCAACTCTAAAACACCCTCTCGCCTTAACCCTGCACTCAAAAACTTACCTCGTACTGTCGTGCTTTTATACACGTAGTCCTGCACCCCGTTGTACGAAGTAGTCGTGTACCTATCAGAAAACGCTCCTCGTATTCCGTAGAAATTTTGGTTTGAGACGAAATATGGACTTACTACACCGTCAGGTGACGTGCTGTATTCGTAACCCATATCTAACTTAAACCTGTGTGCGCTGTTGCCTATGTTGCTGGCAACAACTGTACCCGCATTAAGAACAGGCTTGGCAACCTCTATGTACGACTGCAACACCTTGGAAATATCTACTGCACCGCATCCTGCGTTGTTTGGAAACTTGCGAATAATAGGAGATATCGTTGCCACTCCCGAAACGCTGTAGGCAGTAATTCTAAACAAGTATCGAAAGTTGAATGCGTTATTGTAGTCTGTCCCCGTTAGCTGAGTCAAGACATAGACGGGATTGTACACGCCTACTACTTGGTCAGGTTTTTGTATCGCTGTGAAACTCATTACAGAAGTTTGAAATTCATAACCAAGTTAGCCTCTTGGTCATCAAGGGTTTTTTGATAGTAATTACTAATGTCTTCGCTAAAAGCGTCCTCTAATTTGCCCTTGTATCTTTTGTACAACATCTTTAAGGAAGGCCCAAGGAAGTTGGTGGGCGCAAGTCCATGCAGAAAAACCTTGCGACTAATCATGCGTGCCATGCTATCGTAACTCATAAACCGTCCTGACTTTAGGTTACGCCACTGGTTAACGGGCTTATCCAAAATCCACTGCCTTATGCTTGGCCTCAAACCTCCTGCTGGACCTGTGCCTGAGCCAAACTTAAAAGGGCTGTTTGGTGCTGTGCTGTCGTCTATAGCACCTCGCACTCCTTTCTCTACAAACATGGCATAGGGAGCAGAACGAAACGGGTAATCTAAAATGATGTCACCCTCTGCATCTACAAGTACCTCGTGCCTCGTGTCCGCACTTAGGTTGCCTGTCGCATTCTTGTTTTTCTCCGCAAGGACAGCACGCGCCTTTGCTGTTACAGCCTTCCCGTAATTGTCCAGCACCTTCTGCACAGTTGGCAGCGGTACTTTTTCCTTGCCTCCTACAGCATTCTTTATCGTTAGCGCAATAGCCATTAGTTGTACAAGGCATCACAGAGGTCAACCGCATTAGGAACACGAAGCACAAACTGACAAGACCAACCCGTCAGTAGGTTGTCAAACCTGCTGCTATAGGGCTGCGTAGAAATAGGCATCTCAAATGCCCATCTGTCATCTGTTACATTGTTGTTAGCCGTACTCATAGCAAGTTCAAACATGGCAATAACGTCAGACAGGATAAGCATGGTCTCGGCATATACGTCTGTCAACGTCTCTGTTTGCGCCTCAATTACGAGGTCTCCGATAATAATGTCGTAGGTAAACTCTGTCACCCCTCCGTCAATGTTTGCGGTCGTACACTCTGCATAAAGAAAAGGGTACTGGTCAACCGTTAGCTTGTCAATGTCAATCTCTTTGACGTTGTGCGTGTAGAAGGTCTGTAGGGTCTGGTGTTGGCTGACAATGTTGCGGAATGCCGCGTCGATGTCTTTAAGTGTCTGCATTTAATGATACGCTCTGAGA
>UEXM01000965.1_pt1 | contig 26979 bp, 48 predicted proteins | sample 1796661 | NCBI WGS metagenome assembly UEXM01 (sample SAMEA4772469, study PRJEB27181) | metagenome
TACCTATTCCACCATGCTCCCAAAAAGAGTTCGTTAGTTAGTCGCAGAAAGGAAAAAATGTGTTTAAGTGTAGCTATTCAGGTCTACTGATAAAATCTTTTCTTTGCCAACTAACGAACTCAGTAAACTGGCTGGGGTAGAAGGACTTGAACCCTCAAAACCGGTGCCAAAAACCAGCGTGTTGCCAATTACACCATACCCCAATGTGTCCTCTCTATTATAACCCGACGATCGCGGGCTGTCAAGTGGTTTTTAATCTTCTATAAGAACAATCAGCATTATGAATAAAAACATTCCAAAACAAACTGCTATAACAGGCAGCCACTCAGGGGCGACCAATCTTAGCCTCAATAAACTTGATAATCTCTCGCTGCTGTTCCTCTGTTAGAACAATATGAGAGGTAGAAGTTAACTCAAACCACTCAGCATTTAGAGACACAAGAAGGTCTTTTCCAGAATAATGAAAGTCAATCCAGTCTCCGTTAAAGTCTTTACACTCCAAGACTTTGCCTCCGTTCTGATAACTGAAACTCATTTGTTCTCCTTACCTCTCTATTGTAACCCGGAGAGGTGCGAGTGTCAAGTGGTTTTTTTCAGTCTCTTTCTCACTGCGTTGTCGCTTACTCCAAGTTTGCGTCCAACAGCAGAGTAGTTGCTGTCTTCTACCATTTGTCTTAGAGTTTGGGTGTTTGGCCAGTTTATCTTTTCTCTGCGCTTTGACTGGCACAGAATACATCTTTTTGCCTTACTGTTCTGAAGTTTGGTTTTGCACTCTAAGCAATGATTATGTTTCTTAGGAACTCTCGGGGAAAGATTTATGAATTGTTTTTTCTCCCAATGTACCTCTCTGTGACAGTTGGCACACAGTAGGGCACACTTATCAAGTTCATCGGTAATTTTGCTGCCCCAAGCTGTTTGCTTTACATGAGAGATTGTAAAATCTTTACCAGAAGGTTCAAGATGGTGAAACTCTAAAGCACTTGGGCATTTATCATATCCGCACTTCTCGCACTTTCCGCCCTTGTATGCAATAGCCTTCATTTTCAAGGCTCTTTGTCTTTCAAGGGTCTGGTCTTTTGTGCAAATCTTACAGTAAGGACTTAAATCTTTTCCTTTTCTGCGGCGATAGAACTGGTCGCTGCTCTTTGTGGTGTCGCATCTTTTACAATGCTTTGATTTATGAATAGGCATTCTATATTACCCTCCTACAATAAGTAGTTGGATAATATAGAATGTTTATCCATTATAATAAGAAAAAGTGGCACGCCGTGTAGGACTCGAACCTACGACCTAAAGGGTAGAAGCCTTTTGCTCTAATCCAACTGAGCTAACGGCGCAAAAGACCCCCTACAAAGCCGGGGGAAGGCTTTTGGCAATCAGGAGCCGGTGGTGAACTTACCAACAATGTTCTTGTTGAAGAAACGACCTGCCGAATCAGCAGAGATAAGACCCTGGTAGACGGACTGATCGACACCCTGATAGGTATAGCGACGACCGTTGGTGAGCACGACAGTAAGGGTGCGTGCGGTGGTGTTGTAGGAAGCCTCGCGGATAAGGCTGCTGGTGATAGTGGTACTCATTTGAGTTTTTCCTTGTTGTTGTTAAGTGTTCCTTTTAAGGTAGGAACAACACCTAAAAGATGAGAAGGTGGGGAATTGCACCCCAAGCTGGCACAGCGAAGAAGCCTCTAAATTACATATTGCTGATGTAATATGTTTGCTGTTTTGCTCTGTTAGTGGACTTCATTCTATTCTATTTTAGATAAAATAAAGCGAAAATAATATTATACTTAGCCTTCTCAAAAGTGTGAAAGTGGTGGGTCCACTCGGGCTCGAACCGAGGACCATCGGCTTAAAAGGCCGGTGCTCTACCAACTGAGCTATAGACCCATGTAACTTAGTTTGCTTGGTTTTGGAAGTCAAGACTGTATTGAACATGCCCCTCTTCGCTGATGGGGAAACATTCGAGTGTGTCCGAGAAGTAAGCGTAGCAAACAACATTGTATCGGCTATCGACCCAACGTTCAAGCCCCATGTAGTATTCGTGAGTCACGTCAGGATCCGCTACAGTCACAGTACCTTCATCATTTCTCGCTGATGGGGGTGGTGAGCACGAGGTGACGAACATAAACATCGGGATAATGATTCTCATTGTTTCTCCTTTGTAATATAACCGGTGTGGTGGTTGCTGTCAAGAGGTTTTTTTAAGTGTTCTCGGCGGGTTGCCGGGGTGAGGGCTGCCTCCCTCGTTCTCTTGTAATGTAACCCGGTGGGGGCTGGCTGTCAAGCAGAAAGTTGTTTAGCTTCCACCCACTTTAGGGTGTCAGCCCATTTAGGGTATCTTGGGTGCAGAACAACCCAAGGGATCTGGTCTTCAGAGAAGGTTGCACCGTGAAACCATCCCACCTTCTTAAAGTTGGTGGTAAACTTTGCATCCTCAAGATTTGCAGCGTCAAGGCTTACACCTACAAGATCAGCGCCTTGAAGGTCAGCAGCCCGAAGGTTTACACCTACAAGATCAGCGCCCTGAAGGTCTGAACCATGAAGGTTTGCACCATGAAGGTTTGCACCATGAAGGTTTGCACCATGAAGGTTTGCATACTGAAGGTAGGCACCATGAAGGTTTGCATCCTCAAGGTCTGCACCCTGAAGGCTTGCACGTTTGCCCTGCTTGCCGTCGCTGCCCAGCCACAAAATGTGGTCTTCCAGAATAGCTTTCAGTTCAGATTGCCTCAAGGTTCCCTCCTCGTTCTCTTGTAATGTAGCCCGGTGGGGGCTGGCTGTCAAGAGGTTTTTTGTTGAAAGAAATAGAAGTGTCAGGATTTACACCTGAAACTGGCACAGGAAAGCCCCATAAAATATATAATTCCTGTTTTGTCCCGTGTCTCACCATTCCTTTGAGTGCCAGTGAAAACGGCAGAATGGCGGTTATAGCACTTCTAAGATGTTAAAGATGGTAGGTCCACTCGGACTCGAACCGAGAAATCTTCCGCTTATGAGGCGGTTGCATTCACCAATTATGCTATGGACCCTTAGTGTCCCTCTTATTATAACCGGGAGGACGGCGGCTGTCAAGGATTTTTTTCTTTCAGGAGACTCCTGTGTCCCTCCGCATCCCCCAGCAGTCCGCCAAAGTGGCAGCCGCGAGGGCAAACTCGGGCGTCGAGAAGAACTCGATGGCGTCCTGAAGCGCCAGCACGATAGCCTCGCGCTGATCCTCTGAGGACAGATCCATCGTGGAACCGCCAGCCTCGTCCATCACGAGCGCGATGAAGGCATCGCTGAAGTTGTTTCGCAGTTCGTCAGTCGTCATGTGTCTCTCCTTACTCTTGTAATGTAGCCCGGCGATCGTCTGCTGTCAAGCAGAAAGTTTGTCTGCTTTCACCCACTTTAGGGTGTCAGCCCATTTGGGGTACTTTGGGTGCAGAACAACCCAAGGGATCTGATCTTCAGAGAAGGTTGCACCGTCAAACCATCCCACCTTCTTAAAGTTGGTGGCGAACTTTGCACCCCGAAGGTTTGCACCATGAAGGTAGGCATCCCGAAGGTTTGCACCATGAAGGTAGGCATCCCGAAGGTTTGCACCCTGAAGGTTTACATTCCGAAGGTTTGCACCCTGAAGGTTTGCATCCTGAAGGTTTGCATCCTGAAGGTTTGCACCCCAAAGGTTTGCACCCTGAAGGTTTGCACCCTGAAGGCTTGCACCCCAAAGGTTTGCACCCTGAAGGTTTGCACCCTGAAGGCTTGCACCCCAAAGGTTTGCACCCTGAAGGTTTGCACCCTCAAGGTCTACACGCTGAAGGCTTGCACCCCCAAGGTCTGCACCCTCAAGGTCTACACGCTGAAGGCTTGCACCCCCAAGGTCTGCACGCTTGCCTTGCTTGCCGTCGCTTTGGAGCCACAAGTGGTGGTCTTCCAGAATAGCTTTCAGTCCAGATTGCTTCATGGTTTCCTCGCTGGCACAGACAACATAGCCCGGCGATCACAGGCTGTCAAGGACTTTCTTCTTGATCGTCTTCCTGATGCCGGGGTTGATCGCCAAGACGTGCGGCATCATCGTGTGTCTGATGTAGTTGCGGCGATACTTGGTGTCGTCGTTGCTGGGATCGTCAATGGTCGGGACGCCCTTGCGGACACACCACAGAGTAAGGGCACTTTTCTCGGTTGTGAGAAAAGGACGAATAAACTGATCGCGCTCGTGTGGGATAAGAAACGGGTTACCGTTCATACTGGTAAAGATCCAGTTCTCCACTTGATCGTCAAGATGGTGTGCTGTAATGATAGGCAGTTCGGTTGCCCACTTGAAAAACTCGTATCTTTGATCTCGCCACCACGCTTCGTGAGAAACACCAGCAGGCATTTCTTTTTGGCAGGTGCCGACCATCAGATCAAGGCTGTGCTTTTCACAATACTCACGAACAAGAGCCTCTGCCTTTGGAGCATAAGGTGTGCCGTGATTGTAGTGAAGAACAAGAACATCGTGCTTCCTTCGTAGGAAGTCCAACACAGCCATAGAGTCAATACCACCACTTACAGCGATGGCTACTCTCTTTGGGATCTTGCCTGTAATGTGAATCATTCGTTCTCCACGATAATATCAGATACCGTTTGCTTATATTCCATATCCTCGATGTCATGAACCCAGCCATCAGGAACTGAGCCTTTGTAGTAATAACTGAGATACTCGATAAGTTCACCAGTATTATAGTCGTTCTCTACCCATGCAGTGACATCAATGGTGATGGTTGCAGATACTTTTTTCATTCTTCGTTCTCCATAAGTTGGCGGAATTCATCATATTCAAGAGATAGGATATCTCCGTAGGTATGACAGCCATTGTCGCCGGGCGTCTTGAACATAATTGTCATATCTCCAAGTGCGTCATAGCGACTTATGCGAAGAATCCTTACCTTCCCATAAGAAGAGAGTTTTACTTTAGAGCCGACAGGCATCGTCTTATGCAAGAACACTTGCAGCTTTCTGTTTCGCTCCCCCTTCCTTTCTTGCTCTGCGTGATATTCATCAAGAGGGTCAGCAAAAGCAGCACGAAGTCCAGAACTTAGATCTTCTTTGCCCTTCAGTAAGAGATAGGCATTGTAAGCCAATAGACAGGTTGTCGTGAATAGAAAAAAGTTCATTCTTCGTTCTCCTCTTTGTCAAGCCATTCACCTTCTTTCATCGCCGAGTGGCCGAAGCTCGCGAGCTTCGGCCACTCACCTTCTTTCAACGTTTGGTAGACCGCACTACCGAGTAGCCTAAACAACTTAAAGGCAACGAGCAGACCTGACAAGATCAACGTTTGCTCAACGAGGTTAAGCGAAAATGCCATGTAGAACAAGTACGCCCAAAACCCGAGGAACGCTGAAAGCGACATCAAGTTAAACGATACCGAAAAGATAGAAAGCAATTGTCCAAGCTTCATTGTTCGTTCTCCGTATTGTCAAAAATACTGCTTTCGCTGATAAGTATGTAGAAAAGTGCTCCGAATCCGACGAGTTCACCCACTGTCATAAATGAAGTTTCGGTCATTCTTCGCTTTCCTCAAATGTGCCATCCATATCGACAGCAAGATAGGGACCATCATCTTGATTGGTCCATTCAAACTCACACAGGTTATTTTCCAGATGATTTGCCAAGTTAAGCCGTCCATGTGCGTGAAGCCAGTCACAAATAGCTTGTTTGAGTTCCTTTTCAGAAAGGTAGATCGATTTGATAGATTTGACCTTCATTCTTCGTTCTCCTTTTCAAGTGTAAGTTCCTCTTGCGTGTACCACTCCTCTACGCCGTCATCCCACTGGACAAGTACATTTACATTGTCCCAAGATCCTGTTTCTTCGACTTCCCGAACAATACCTGTGCCAGTATATTGCCCCTCTCGGCGGAACTGAGGGTGATACACAATGATGCCTACTTTCATTCTACTTTCTCCATAGATTTAAGATAAAGAAACAACTCTTCTTCAAGTTTAAGCATAGCGGCTCTGAAATGCAGTGCTCTTTCAAAAGAACGGTCGGTCTTCTTGGCTTCTCTAAATGCTTCTTCGAGATTATATATAAAGAGTCTTAAATCAGGTACTTTCATTCTTCGTTCTCCAACAGGAACACATCCTCAAGAAATCTTGAAAGTAGTTCAGCAGTAGTATCCATCCCATCATCAACGATATCACCATAAGATATAGCAGAATCAAAATCTCTCTTTAATCTCCTGCACCTTTCCAGCAAAATACTGTGTGCATTTGAAAAGCCCATCAAGGATTTAAGCAGTCGTTTTTCATTGTCACTCATTCTTCGTTCTCCTTATGATAGTAATATAGCCTGTCGCGGGTCCATTGTCAAGTCACGAGATGTCACCGGGGTTCTCAGCGACACGCGCTTGATGCTGAGCAGCACTGATTAGGCTCATCAAGGTCCAGCAACTTTGGTACATGGCAAAGTTGGCGATGCCCACGCGAGGGGCCAGCTCCGGGTCCATTTCATCAACAAGCCTAAGAAGTGCTGTACGGGTTCGTTTAAGTTCTTTGCGATCTCCACTCTGCAATAGCTTGAGAAAATCTGGCATTAGGTCTTCAAAAGCTGCTTCAGGGTTTGACGTGTTTGGAATAAGTTTCAAGCAATCTGGAAATTCGTAAGTCATTCTTCAAACTCCCAAGACAACGTACAGATAATCGGGCTGTCATGGTCCACGTCCACTGCACCGTCGTAGTGCGCGTGCTCGACTATAAATTCAGATGACTGTAAAACACCGTCTTCTAAGTCAAGAAAAACTCCTTTTTCTTCAAGTAGATTATAAATGTCTTGATCAGTCAAGACAATCTCAAGGGTTCCTTTTTGAGTTTTTTTAACACTTAGTTCGACTTTCATTCTTCGTTCTCCTTATGCTGCTTCTTCAATAGGATCGTTGAGGCGACGACGATAGAGTGCTCCAGAGCAAAGTTCGCATTCGCCATCTTTAAGCCACCAAGAGAAGTGACCACATTCCATTAGTTTTGGACCAATCTCGACACCTTCTGGTAGTGGCTTGTAGGGGCATTTCTTTGCAGTGTGTCCCTCTTCTCCGCAGTCGCGGCATTTGCTAGCCTTTTTCTTTGGTTTCTCGACAACTATCTCTTCTTCTTCAAGGTAGCCGTCTTCTTCAGACTCTTCGATAACTTCAAGTTGTGTGCAGGTGCGACGGTTGTGACCGGGCTCACCGCAGTTGCCACAAACCCTTCCTTTTGGCTTTGCAGGCTTGGCGGTCCTTTGGGAACAAGTACGGGAATTGTGTCCCGATTCTCCACAGATGCTACATTTTCTCATAGTTTCCCCATAGCACAAGAAGCACTGTTGACAGTCCAATAGACACGCTTGATGCCTACATGCTTCATGGCAGCCGTACACATTGAACAAGGTTTTGATAGCCGAAAGCCGCCATCTTTGCCAACACGCGCAACATAGAGGGTAGCGCCCTCTGTGATGTTTCGGCCAATACCGAGAATGGCGCCAAGTTCTGCGTGAAGAGTTGCGATGCCATCATGATCTTTACAGAAGCGAGAACCAAAAGAAACCAGTCGGTTCTTGTTGCTACTGGTGTTGATAACTGAGCCGCCCTTTACCATAACAGCACCATGTTTATAATCCGTATTCATTGAGCAAAGGGCGGCTTTACGGGCGATATTGAAATAACGCGAGTTTCTGCCAGCATAGGGCATCACCTTATCGACTGTTAGCCTCGTCTCGTACTCTGACGGCGGGCACGACATCCTATCTCCTGTACTTGTACATTAACCGAGCGATCGTGGGCTGTCAAGCGGAAAGTTGTTCAGCTTTCACCCACTTTATGGTGTGAGCCCATTCAGGATATCTTGGATGCAGAACAACCCAAGGGATCTGATCTTCGGAGAAGGTTGCATGGTCAAACCATCCCACCTTCTTAAAGTTGGTGGTGAACTTTGCACCCTCAAGGTTTGCGCCCTGAAGGTTTGCGCTATAAAGGTAGGCACCCTGAAGGTTTGCATCCTCAAGGCTTGCACGCTCAAGGCTTGCACCCTGAAGGTAGGCACCCTGAAGGTAGGCACCCTGAAGGTTTGCATCCTCAAGGTAGGCACCCACAAGGTTAGCACCCTGAAGGTTTGCACCCTGAAGGTTTACATCGTGAAGGTAGGCACCCTGGAAAAGGGCATACTGAAGGTCTGCACCCGCAAGGTAAGCACCCTGGAAAAGGGCATACTGAAGGTCTGCACCCGCAAGGTCTGCACCCGCAAGGTAAGCATGTTGAAGCTGGGCGCGCTTGCCCAGCTTGCCCTGCTTGCCGTCGCTTTGGATCCACAAGTAGTGGTCTTCCAGAATAGCTTTCAGTTCAGATTGCTTCATGGTTTCCTCGCTGGCACAGACAACATAGCCCGGCGATCACAGGCTGTCAAGTTTTATTTCTGATACCGCTCGACAGCATCCAGACGTTCTTGCGTTGTAGATGCCGGGCTGGTCTGTCATCATAGTCTGATGGCGCTTTGGTCCAGTTGACCAAGCAAAAGTCTATCTTTGCTTCCAGCAGTTTTTTTCTTTTTTTCGGGCGATCAAGATGTGAGTATGCTCTGTTGTGAGACCAAAACTCCTCCAACAGTGGAAGTTCTACTTCTGGTTTCTTTTCAATGATCTTGGCGTTAATCTCTCTAATGATCTTCTGCCTGTTAGAATAAGATGACTCATACCCTCGGCTCTGTCGATCGAACAAGTCAGCAAAAGCGCCCGAGAGATCAAACTCAGCATACTCGTTTATGTTCTTTACCCTCTTTAACACAATGCCCATTCCCTCGATTTTGCGTTTTGTACACACAAGAGAACCTTCTGTTATACGTTTCGCCATTTATCCTCCGTTGGCTTTACTGACGACCTCAAAGCCGTCGTGTATCATATGTAATATCTGGTGTGTTTTTGTATCCAGTCTCACCAGGGCGACTGACATAGGGTCGTTGTTTGAGACCTCTATGATTATGCCGTATGCCCATACTGCGTCTACGGGGAAGACCTCTCCATCATCATGCGCCTCAAAGACTCTGTAATCTATGATCCATCTTACAAGATCGCCGGGGGAGAGGTCATCCACATAGTAAGTATGTTACTCTTCGGTTGAAAGCAACTCTAACTGTAGTTCGTCAAAGCCGCCGACAAGATCTTCTATGTAATCTGGGTCATACATTGGTCCAATCTCTGTAAGTTTCGTAACGATTGGATAGGTCTTCCACTTAAACAATTCTTTCATCTTTTCTCTATACGTTTTTGACCAATCCATCATCACCCAAGCGTAATCAACGTCCTTTTCCATACATAACGCTTGTGCGCGTAGACAGTGGGGGCAGTCGGTCACGCCGTAGATCTTATACATTAGATGCCCCAGTATTCAGGGTGTTCCTCATCTTCCCAGTCGTCCCAATCCCAAGCCATTTCTTGGTCAAATGGGTTCTCGCACTCCATATGCTCATACATAGCCAGGATTGCATTGTGCTCAGTGTCGCTCATGGTCACTCCTTGAGTTTTGTTTTCAAAATTTTGGCTCGGTGGCGTCCGCCTTGCAGCACGACCACCACGTCACACTTAGAATATAACACGTTGCGGAGCTTTGTCAAGTCAGGATCGACCCATCCGTCCTCTGTGCGTAGCATAACCTTGCTCTGACCACGGTTTGCGAGGCGGATCGCATCACGATAAGCAGCCGCCAGGGAGGAATAGACGCCGTGGAATGTGTCGTCTGTGTCAAACAGACAGTAAGTATAAATCTTGGTCATTTACCACACGCTTTACATCGTGACACAAACTTCTGCTTTTTCTCTTTCATACCAATCTTTATTTTCTTAAAGTTCTCGGCACGATCCTTTATGACCTTGCCATTTAGAAGTGCCTTTATATGGCTACCCATGTAAGCGCCACACAATACAATGGACTGCGAGGGCACATAGAGTATGTATTCGCCTGGATGGGGGATATCGTCTTCTGTTATGTCGTAGAATTCCATCAGTCATCCAAGGTCATAGATTGGTCGTATGCTTTATACTTCAGTTTTGTTAAGGTATCAAGCAGATCGTTTCTGCGCAAGAGTTTGAACGCTATATTCTCGGGGCTAAACTCCATAGCCTCTGTATCAAGCCCTGCCTGCCTCATAGTGCGTATCTTTTTTTTCAAACGCTCTACGTGTCGCATAACTTTTTCAAACTGCCCCTGGTCAAACATAACGCTTATAGAGGCTATCTGCTGCTCAATGTCAGATGCTTTCTTCTTGGCTGTATCTATGTCAATCGTAGTATCTGTGCGCTCTGGTTTGTCAACCCATTCGCCATCCATTACCGAGTATACGCCTGATGAAGAATGTTCCTCTGCATCGTCTTCGACATAAAGTTCTACTTCATATCCCTTAATGGTTATGTTGTGGTTCTCGTTCCAACGTAGGCGCTTGGCATCAAACATCTCTTTAACCAAAGCCTTGTTATCGTCTAACTCTTCAAAATCAACCACAATGTGTAAATCTATGTCAGAATACTTAGACCAATTGTAGTTGGCGAGAGAGCCCGTAAAGCGCACGTCTTGAATTGTAACATTAAAGGGGAGTCCGTCAATGAAATCATTGGCAATCTCCATTAGTTTCTTACTGATAAACGGGCGCAACTCTTCGCCTTTCCAAATGCGCGGCTCCAATCCATCGTTGATAGGGAAACCCTCTGGATCAACTTCAAGAACCTCAAAGCGCAGACGATCCGTGCCGGCACGCTTGGTGCTGTTATTGTACGGGGCACCAGACTTTAAGTTCTTATGTCCAGCAGTCGTAGAATAGATATCATTCTTGCGGTGCTGTGTTTTATAAGCCTTTTGTGCCTTGCTCTTGAATGGGGTAGTTTCGGGCTGCTTTCTTGTATCAGGTCTCCTCTTGCGGTTCATTTTTCTTTACCTCCCCTGTCACAGTATAAATAGTCTGCCGACCGTCCTCGAACGTAATAATAGTGTTGTTTGATGGGTGAGGCTTGATGTGGATCTTGATAAAATCATCAAAATTATCAAAGAACGCGATACTGCCTCTTGGTGCTGGAGTTAACCAATGTAGCACGGTATGCCCTGTTGCGAACACACAACCCTCGATAACGACACCTTCACCAGAAATACCAGTTTCGTCGCTCTGGCGGCATACTGTGAAACTGGTCATACCCTGTGGCGCTTTGTGGGTTAGTTTCTTTGGCTTCAAGTCTTCAACGTCTGTTGGAATGTGTTCTGATGTTTCAGTCATTACGCTTCTCCTATGATTTTGTTGGTGTGTTTGAATAGCTCTTCTTTCATAAACTTGTCCAGTGTTTCTTGTAGGGCTCTTTCTGAGTCTTCTACATCTGGGCAAATTTCTGGCTCTTCTTCTAAACTCTTGGCGAGACTTTCTATCTCGCATCTTGTTTTTTCTAACTTCATATCAATAGTGTCTATTTTGCCCGCTACTTGTTCGTAGGGGCAAATCTTCTTCTTTTTGTTCATGGTTACTCCTGTAAAGAACCGAAGTCAACTTGCCAGATGGGAACAACAATTACAAAATTGTTTAAGACTTGATATCCATACTCAGTTGCTCCTACATCTAAAGCCATAATTAATCCGATTAACTCTCCTCTCTCATCAAACACGCCAGAGCCGGAAGCACCAGACCAAGCATAAGTTTGTATGATCAAATAGTCTCCAGTGAATCCAGAGATGTTTCCAGTCCAAGTTGTCGGTCCTATACTGTTAGGATAACCTGTATAATAAGTCTTGTCAAGGAGATTGTAGCTTTTCCTCCAATTTGCGAGAGCACTTGGCACCTTGATCGGAGTCCTTGATTCAATCTCGGGAACCTCAAAGATCGCATAATCCACTTCACGGTCAATCTTTACAAGTCTAGCACATTGGGTGTGGTTGTCATAGTGAAACACCATCAGACCTTCGCACCCAGTTAACACACCATGGGCAGAAGTTAGGACATAAAATTTATTCGCAAATTCAAAGTAAGTTCCGCTAAGAGAGGCAACACCACCAGTTGCTAAGTCCATGGATACAACGCGAACAGCAGAATTGACAGATCTGTTGATTGCTTGTTTTTGGCTTATGTCATAGTGGTGGGAGACTGTCTCATAACTATGCGGACTGCCTGTCTGGGGGTGGAGAAACGAGACGGTCATAATAAACAATCCTAAGATTATTATAAAAAATATGGACCCCGCACCGTGAATTATTTCTCTCATAATACCTCCTATACTTGTCGCTGATATGAGATAAATACTGGCACCTCTTCAACGCCTGCTTTGATAGCATAACGTAAATCGTCTTCATTGCCAGTTATCTTTGCTCTCCCGTTTTTGCCAATCGCTAAGTAAATAGGGTCGCGAGGACCATTTTCTATAAATTTTTGATACCCAGCGTCAAAATGATGCCCATGCTTACGAGCCTCGCGCCCGCAAAGGTGCTCTAGTTCAGATACAGGCATCATAACGCTGTAACGCGTTAAGTTAAAGTTCGTGGGTTGGTCGTACATAACTCCCCCCTCAACCCAGTCATCTATAAGGGATTGAATGGTAGGAACCGGTGTTGTCCTTCCGGCTGACTGGCGCATAGATGAGTTATAGTAAAGCTCTTCAAGTCGTTGTTTACTTGACGAAACCAAATCTGCTGGCTCCACGCGGTGCAATCTAATGGTCGAGCTAATTTTGTGGATCTGTGGCACAAGGATTTTCTTAACCCATTCCTTTCTGCTCTTTTGTCCCCGTAGGGCGAACTTTAGACGTTGCAGGGATATGCTTCTGTTACTCTGCGTCCTCCTCTTAGTGCCGATTGTACGGACGGTGGTGACATCAGGGATCGCGCGCACTATGTTGTGTATGTCTGTGATTTCGAAGCCTTGCTGGAGAGGGTAGGACATAACAAAGTCTATCTCGTATAGTCTAACATCAAGTGGGTTTGCTCTTGCTTCTTGTAGCGCCTCAAACGGGATCGACAGGTTATCTTCGGTGTCGGCGGCTTTTCTCATTCTCTTAGCGGCTCCATAAATGTATTCTTTGACTACCTTATCAAAAGCACCAGTTATGATCTCAAAGTTATTGTCGTAGTATTCCATGAAGGGCCCAAAAATCGGGAGGGTCTGCTCGTCAATGTTGACTTCAATCTTGTAGAAGAAGGCATCTTCGCCGTGACGAGATGGATCGCCGGGTCGAGGGCGGTTCACGAGGGACGGTGGCGCGCTCTCTTTAACGAAGAATCCAACAAACATATCACTCGACAGAATCCAAGTATTTTTCTGGGAGAGTATTTTATCCCATAAACTGTCAATCTTTTTTTTGTATTGCTCTCCATAGTTTAGTGTCATTTGTCGCTTTGAGAATTCGGCTGCTTCTTTCTCTTTTGATCGTAGAGCGAGAAGGACTTGGCTCTTGAATTCGTCACTATACCACCAACCATCACCGCTTCGGTTGAGGTTTAGAGGATGCTTTAGACCATTGTGATGTCGACCGGCAGGCGCAAGTCCCGTGGCTGCTATTGTTGCCATCTCATCAGCAGTTGTGTCAAAAAGTTTTCCATTTGCCATAACAACAAACTGATTTCTGCGGTTTGTTGCTGTGTTTTTGACATGGAAATTGTTAAATCGTTTTGCGATTGTTTCTTTGTATCCCTTAACCAAGGGTGCATCTACAATCCCTTCCTTGATAAATAAGTTCTCAATCGCATCTACGGAATCCCTAACATCAGTGTAGAGTTCTCCGACCAAATCAAGGAAATTGTCATAATCATTCGGGTTGCCACGATATAGATCTCGCATTATTTGTTCGTCAGAAAGCATCCGAAGACTATCAAGAATCATATAAGTTTTTGAACCTGTGGAGAACAACACGGCTTTTTCTTCGACGCTGCCGCGCTGATATGTTTTATTCAACGCATCCATTTTTGAGTCTGCCATGAGGAAACTCACTTCCGCGTTTTCTTGGTAAGAATTGATAAAGGTGTTTCTATCTTCTTCCTCTAATACTTCAAGTATTACGTCACTAAGCGCGGAACCCAAGTCGTTTTGTTGTCCACGTAGGTATCTGGTTTCTAGTTTGAAAGGCACTTCAACGACGATTGATTCCAGAGTGTCAATCCATTGAAGCTCCTCTTCATAGTCGGCTATCTCAATATCCAAACCCCCCAACTGAACATCTTCATCGTCCGCGACATTCGCCCTAAATCGGACTAGGTATTCATTACATTCGTTTCTGAAGTCCTCCATGCGTTGCTCGATGTCGCCGCCCCACTCAATACCTGTTTCGCTGGAAAGATAGTCACCAAGTCTGTTGAACTCTTCGGGCTCGGCAGAATATTCACCAGTTTCTTCCAGCTTGCCGGCACCCGAAAGTTCGATAAACTTTTCAATATGTGTCCATAGAGATTCGGGTGGGCAACTATTTCCGCGACCCTTGATTTGGAATATTGTTTTGTCGTAGTCATTAAACGCAATGGTCACGTAAGACTTGGAATCTCTTTTACCCTTGTCTCTTTTGCGCAAAGAGTAAAGATTACCACGACTATCATCCCCACAGTGCCCCATTCGTTCACCTTCTACTCGACAGCTAGAAGATTGCAGATCATACCAGTAGGAGCCATCCTCAAATGTGTGCATTATTTGTTCTGGGTTTTCTCTACTTTGTTGGAATTTATAACATTCTTTCTCAGCAGAAGACCAATCACTTGGGGGTGTGCCCTTGATTATCTCATAGTTATTGGGGTTTTGATTTAGCGTCAGGACAGTGTTTTCTATCATAGAGAGAAATGATGTAAGTGAAGTGGCCACATGATCATCTACAAAATTCAGAATTGAATTTGCTATTTTTTGGTCGATGCCGAGTTTCTTGGAAGATTTTATAAAAGATTTTCTTTTCTTCAGAATAGAGGAGTATTTTTCTCTTACCATGCTATCAAACAATTCCTCAAGAATGTTGAAACTCTGATTTTGGTAATAGCTCCCAAATCTGTCTTGATACTCCTGAATATCATCATAAAAAGAAGGATTTATACTTCCTGGGCTCAATGACTGCCATTCAGGCTTAGTATCCTTGAAGGCATTGCCAACCCAAACTCTACCTTTTTCACTTGCGGAGGGCATATTGGAGCGGATTATGTCAACCAACTCCTGTGGTAGTCCTATATCATTAAGACCCTCTATGAGTATTTCTTCACGTATGTGCTTAAACCATTTGTCGGTCGCAAAAGACATTATTTTCTCCCAATACGCTATAAATAGTTTCTATCTTTTATAGTCGTCTTCTAATCTCACAACATCATCAAGATGGGGTGTGCTAACTTCCATAATCTCTACGTTTGATTCGTTAGCGCCAAAGCGGTGTATTTGGTTTGGCTTGACATGAAAAGCCTGTCCTGGCGTTAACTTTGTGATCTTGCCGTCTCCATCATAGATGTAAAGAATGCCCGAGAGCACATACACGGTCTCTTCTTTAATTTCGTGATATTGTAAAGATAGTCTGTGTCCTGCGTTAATGTGCAGGAGTTTACCTACATAACCATCTGTTTCAGCCCAGATGGTTTCCCAGCCCCAAGGCTTCACGACTCGTCTCATTTGAACCTCATTTGAATATAGACAATAGCAAAAGCAAGGATAGTTGATGCGATATTTTTAAATGTAAAGAACGATTCATTCATAAAATACCAAAAAAGTGTTGGCATTACAAGGAACGAGAGTGAGAAGATATAGAATCTTGGACCCCATCCTGAGTTGAAATATTCGTAAGCAAACCTGATGCCATAAATAAAACAAAGGGCAGCAGGCATAGCTGTAATCAGCGCAATTGTAATAGGGCGGGCTGCCGCCCATTCCCAGACAAACTGGGAGTATGAGCTAAACCAAGTGATTGCTTGTCCGAGAACAAACAAGAAGGTGGCAAAAATTAATTTATCGTACATTGTGAAGTATTATCTCTCTTGTTTGTTCAAAGTCTGTAGTTTGTCTTCCGTACTGATCAAGGAGGACTTTCTCGTACCCAGGTGTTTTAAGTAGGGCGCGATGAGACTTAAACACAACAACTGTTCTATGTGATTTCATATTTTTCAAAAGTTGCCTGTGTTTGATCTCTGTCTCTTCCTCACCTAGTATCTGTTCATTCTCCAAGAATGATACTCTGTATTTGCCAGCGTTTATAATAGAAATATTTTTATCAAACTCTTCTATCTTTTTTTCTCCTAGGAAATTAACATGCACGTTGTCAACCTTGAAGCCCCTGAGATCTCTAAGGGCGAAAGCATTGTAGTTTTTTGTGTCAAGTTCTCCGTGTGTAATCATTCCAAGATTGGAGCATCGATTAAGGAGAAAGAACAGAGCAGAGCGCACAAAAGGATCTTTATAGGAATACCAGTTCTTCTTCAAGATATCAAATGTGTTTTCGTTCAGGCTTGGGTAGAACGACTCTGCTATCTTGCTTATACGTTCTGGGTCCTGCATAACGCACGACCAGAATTCATACACAACATAGTTGGGTGTGTGCGCTACAATAAACCTGTCGGATTCAGATAATTTGATACACAAATCACCAGAATAAACAGGGTAGTAATCCACCACCGAACCTTTTGGTACAAGTTCTGAGATGACAGAGAAACAATTAGTTTGATTCTTCAGGTTCTTGATTGGGCTGCGCACTAAGCGTCTCCTTGAATTTTGCTATTTGTTCTTCTAATTGTTCAACTTCCAATTCGTCAGATGTTTGCTGGAAGGGTGATTCTCGTTCGGGTGGAGGCTGCGTCTTGAACCTGATGTATCCCTCTATGATGTTTTGTACGTCTCCTATCATAATGTCAATTTTCGCTAACTTTTGCCTGAAAGAGTCAATCTTATCAAGACCTTCGGTGCCAAGATTAACAACCGGCGTGCCTCCTACGACGAGCCCTCTTTCAAGCTCTCTCATAGCTTGTTCAAATAGTCTATTGACCTCATCTTGCAAGTCTTCAAGCTCGACAGAATACTGAATGTTTACTCGTTGCCCCATGTTCACCCCTTTAGCACGTAGCTTCGTTTGTTGAGGGCTGTTTCAATAGCCTTTGGATCCCCCACTACTACAATTTCTGAACCAGTGGTGCCCTTGTCAATAACGATCTTTGAGAATCGGTGGGCTTTATCCAAACCTTCTGTGAGTAATCCTTCTTGGTTTAGATTCTTCATCTTATGTTCCTCTCTTACCATGATGACGTGTTCGGGATTAACAAACACCTCTCGTAACGAATACTTGCGACCGGTTGTCACTGCTCCCGTGCCGCACACTTCAGTTAGTTTAACTAGCATTTTCCTTCTCCTGTGTAATTGGATAAATATCTCTCAATCTGATATCCCAGATTTTCTCTTTATAGTAAACCGAAGCCCAGCTTGGGTTTCTCACATCTAAACCCCAAAATATAGCACGACTTGGCTTTTCGATTTTTAGATAAGAAGAGACTCCAAATAAGGTTGAAGCACCTTTTGAACCTAAAAGTAATGTTCCCTGGGGGATATGAACTAAATCTCCTCTCGTCATGATAATACCTGTATGATCCCATAGTTGGTTGTGATAAGAGTTCCAGCACAAGACGCTGCGTTCTTCAGTGCTGACTTGGTAACTCTCACTGGATCCAGAATACCACGTTCGTATAGGTTTGTCAAGGTTCCTGTGCGGAAGTCATATCCCATTTCATCAGTCTGGTCGATGACAAGTGCCAAAAGCAAATCTTCACTCTTGCCGCCGTTTTTGCACATTTGTCGGAACGGAGACTGGCAAGCAGACTTTACGATTGTCATACCAATCGCCTGTTCTTCGTGGTCTGTGACAATTGAGATAGAATCACTGGCACGTAGCAAAGCAGTTCCGCCGCCACCAATGACGCCTTCTTCCTGGGCAGAACGCACAGCTTCAAGAGCGTCTTCGATACGGTGCTTCTTTTCTGTCATCTCGACTTGAGTAGCACCACCAACGTGGATAACAGCCACGCCAGAAGACAACCTAACGATGCGACCTTGGATGCGTTCGCATTCTGCGAAATCGTCTGTGTTGGTTATCTCGGTTTTAAGGCTCTCAATGCGGGTTTCTACACCCTCATAGTCGCAGTTACCTCCAACAATGATTGTCCCAACCTTGGTGCTCTCAATTGACTTGGCAGAACCCAACTGATCGAGAGTCGTCGTTTGTAGTTTTTGTCCTGACTCTCGTGTGATAAAGGTGGCACCTGTGGACATAGCGAGGTCCGATAGGAGGTGTCGTCGTTCTTCTCCGTAGAATGGAGCCTTAATGCCAGCAATCTTTAGGGAGCCACGCATAGCGTTCATAATCATAGCAGCAAGGGCTTGCCCCTCTATGTCTTCCGCAACAATCACAAGAGGTCTGGACTCTCGTGCGACCAACTCAAGGATTGGCAGGATTTGTTCGACCTGTGTGATCTTATAGTCGGTAACCATAATCAGTGGTTCCTCATGCGACATTACATTTCTGCGCTCGTCATTAACAAATGCAGAAGCGCAATAGCCAGCAGAGAACCTAAAGCCTTCAGTAACATCAATACTGGTCTCCATAGAACGCGACTCTTCAATAGTTATAGAGCCATCCTGACCCACCTTGTCCACAGCCAAAGCGATAAGATCACCAATAGTGGAGTCGTTATTGGCAGAAATTGTAGCAATGTGTTTGATGTCATCAATGCTAGTAACTGGTCTTGCCATTTCCGTAAGATTTTTACAAATTTCTGATACAGTTGCATCTATCCCCCTTTGTAGTTCAATCGGAGATACGCCAGCAGCGATATGCTTCTGCGACTCATTAAGTATTGCTCTCGCAAGGACGGTAGCTGTAGTAGTGCCATCGCCTGCGCTTGTGTTGGTTTCGTTTGCTGCTTGCCGGATGATCTGTGCGCCAGCGTTCTCGAATGGATCGTCAAGCTGGACGTGAACAGCCACCGTGACGCCATCCTTGGTTGCAAAAGCAGGCTTGTCCTTTTCTTTCAGCAGGACGGTCCTACCTCTTGGTCCAAGCGTGGAGGAAACATAATCAGCAAGAGTGTTTGCCCCATTTAGGATCTTCTGTCGCAACTCTTCGTTGTTTGCGAACACCATTTTGTTTGTCATTTTAGCCTCGTGAAATGATAAATACTTCGTTTGATTGCTTGCTTTTGTTCATACCATAAGCCCAGGCTGCTGGTAGGATTTCGTAGTCAGAATAGTGCTCACGAATAAACTCGCAATCATTATAACATAATAACCAGTTTTGACGGTTTGTCAAGAGGGAATGCAAAAGTTTATGATCGAACCCTTCATGCATATCCCCGTTCTTTCCGTAGAGCTTGCTCTTGGCTTCCAAAAAGTATGGAGGGTCCAAGTATAGGAACTCTTTTTCATGAAGCGCTATCGACTCCTCAAAGCTTAGAAACCCTACTTTTAGGTTAGGTGCTTCAAAATTCTCCAGTCTTTTGATACTGTTCTCGTTGAAGCGACCATCGGCTGCTTGCTGGGAGAATCCACCCGAAAGCGTTGCGCCTGAGAAAGAAGAACGATTGATCGCGAAGTAAGCAGCGGCAGCAACCCGGCTGAGCGGAATGTTGCTACTGTATGCGTGTAGCAGATCTCTGGCAGCTTTGAATCCGCCCTTGTCGAGAGGGTGAAGATTACGCACTTCTTTTACCAACTCTTCCTTGTGGTTGAGCAGAGAATGCCAGAAGTTGTAAAGAGGATAGAAAGCATCATAACCGTACACAGTTCTATCTTCTGATAGCTTTAACTCCAAGGAACCGCCACCCATAAAAGGAGCGCAAACGTCGCCTTCTGGAATGTGCGGCAAGAGATGTTTGATTGCTCTTGTCTTTCCGCCTGGGTAGCGTAGTGGTGATTTCATACTTGCTCCATAAAGATTTGTGTTAGGGTTTCTTCGCATTCAAGATCAAGTTCGGATGCAGCAAGGTCTTCCACAAAAGGTGTCATAGTGAAAGAGTAACGTGGGTTGCCCTTCTTGAATCCTCCATGATACTTAACACGGAACTTGATCTTTACCAAGGGCTCTGCATCAGAAAAACTTGTTGGGATCTTGTCACTGAGACCATACAAGCCGTAGCCGTCAATCTGTATGCCGTCGTTTCCTGCGTAGTATTCTTCAATGATACCTGCGGGACTCAAACCAAGTTCTTTGGTGTCGATGTCTACAACATCAAAGCCTGCATACTTACCATCTTCAAAGCGAGAGCCAAGCCATTCTTTTCGCAGGTCATCTGCGATGCTAAAGTTTAGATTGGTATAGCTAAGGGTGTCGTGGCTTGTGACTGCGGGTAGTTTGTATGCTACCGAATCAAAGATCTTTTCGGCAAGCTCAGTGTTCTTAGAACTTCTTAGCTTCCATCCACCGTCAGCCCACTTAATCTGGAACTGACCGAACTCACCTCGCTTGCCAATCGTGTTCTTTGCTTCGATTGTAAGCGATTTCACACCTGTTATCTTGATGTCCTTTTCGTTTTTGTTTGCGCCTGCTGGATCAGAGCACTGTAGGTCTAATCCGTTCTTGAGCGCAAAGTAGTTGATTTTGGTCACGAGCATACGCTCGTAGTGGCGACCGCCTTGTCCTGCGGGCATGTGTCCTCCGTGTGTTGCTTATAATATAACGGGTTGTGGGGTGGCTGTCAAGCGTCGTTGGGGTCCGGTAGCTTATCGTATTCGTCCTCTTTGTCCTTAAACGCATAATCGCCTATCTTTCTAAGATTTGTTTGTGAATTTGTTAGGGCTTTTAGAGCATCAGTACCATCTGAGACATCTCCGCTTGAAGTATAAATTCTTGATTTTTCATCTGCTAAACGAAGATTTTTAAACAATTGTTCAACTAGATCAAGTATTTTCTTTGTATCACCTGATACTGCTTTCTTTACTCTTTGGCGAAAACCTATGATTCCGTCTTCAGTAGTTGTCATAATTTGCAAGGTGCCAACATAATTTTTTTCTTGAATCAACGTTTGCAGATTAAAACTAGCTTTACTACTCTGGATTGGTCTTGTACCTCCGTCTTTTTCTATAACATTTAGAATATAATTACCATCTTCTGTTTTTTCACCATCAAATCTTACTATAGAAGTATAAATATCTACCTTTTCAATCTCAAGAGGCTCAGTTGCCTGTTCAGTTCCAGTTATTTTGTCTTGCGAAGCTACTTTATTTCCTAAAACATATGTTATTTCTTTCCCTTTATGTGGTTGAAAAGAAGCAATTGCTTGCCTCTGCTTTCGCAAGGTAGATGGGGAAAAAAGCTTTGCACTGCCTTTGTTTCCATCTGGTGTTGTAAAATCTACTGCATCCCCTCTCATACCAACCACTTCTCCATTAAAAAGTTTTGCCAAAAAATATTCAAATAAAAGCCCCGACGACATCGATGAAAACCCTTTGGTGATTTTAATAAAATATTCCATCAGCAAAACACGATTCATGAAGTCTTTTACGCCAATTTGATTTATTTGATTTTTTAATTGTTCTTTTGGGAGGGTGAAAATTTGCATTTTTTTGAATAACATATTAAATTTTTGCTCAAGATTCGTTCCAATATCGGCGCCAAAGAATTGCTTAATTATAATGTCAAAATCTTTGGTTTGTGATATTTTAAAAGGAGATATATTTGGATCTGTAAAAGTTTCACCAGATTGCGCGCCTTTTAATTTTTCTCCATAATTCTCTAAGGATTCAACCTTCTTTATGAAACTATCAACAAGTTCTAAGAATTCTGCGGTATGTTGGGTTTCTTTCTTTTTTCTTGTCTTGTTGTCTTTGTATGTTTTAGTTAAAGCCTTGAGAAGATTTAAACTGTATTCGCGGTTCTTAATAGCATTGCTGAATCCTTTTTTTATTATAGAAATAACTTTTTTCTTATGAGCCGCATAATCAAAATCAGGATATTTGCTTTGATCAATTTTACTTAGAGAATTGGAAAGAATGGTTAGACTCTCTTTTGCTTGTTTCACATCTCCGCTTAATATCATATTTAATGCTTTTTCATAATCAAACTTATCTAGGAAGTGTTTTGGCTCTTCAAGTGCCGCTAAATTCTTTTGATCTGTTCCTAATGCGGTGCGGCTCAATAAAAAGCCTCTACCTTCTGACAAGGAGGCTAAAAAGGTTGCTAAAGTAGGATTCGGTCTTGTATTATCAGCAGATCCTACTATTCCAATCTTTCTTAACGGACTTTTTTCATTAGTAGTCAAAATTGTTGCAATATTTATATTTTTTGCATTATCCCCTTTACCTTTAAGGGGATTACTCTTTTCTGGTTTATAAATAGAAGTTATCGCTTCTGGATTTATCGGTAATTTAGTATCTTTATCGCTTTTGTTGTAGTATTCGTTTAGTCTAATTAGCCATGCACCCACCTTTAGTATTTTTTGAAGATTTGTATCAGTATTTTCGCCGTTAAATAACTGATTTTCAATTAATGGATAAGCATAAATCAAGTTTTTTCCTTCCAGACCTTCTTTAAAAACTTTAAGTTTTTGACCGTATCCTTTTATTCTATTAATATTAGGGGACCGCCCCGCTGCCTTTGCGCGAGCCTTTCTTTCTTCACCCGGGTTCATTTTTAATATTTGATTTGTTTCTTCATAGTGTCCGGTGATATAATCCAAAAGCCCCGGAGAAACAATGTCCCATAATTCCTGTTCGGTCGGAGCACCACCAGACTCTTGCTCTTGTAGTCCTTGCTCCTCAAGAACCTCATTCAATACTTCAAGCAAATTTAGCAAACTATCAGACATCTTTATTCCTTACATAATTTCGTCGGCAAGACCATACTTAACTGCTTCTTCGGCGTCAAGGTAGATATTTACCTTTTCATTAAGTAGTTTCTCTAGCTTCTTGCGGCTGAACTTTGTGTTCTCAACCATAGCGGAGATGTAATCTTCTTGTAGGCGCTGTATGGCTTCAAGTTCGTTTGCAAGGTTCGGTAGTGTACCAAAGTTTCCTGCTGCAACATTATGAATCATCACGCGGCAGTTCTTGCCAATCTTGCGCTTACCCTTTGTTCCTGCTGCGAGGAGTAGAGTTCCTGCGGACATAACCTTTCCAACACCGATTGTGTGGATTTCAGTCTCTTCCATGACAGATTGCATAACATCATAGAGAGCAAACATGTCGTCGGCAGAGCCACCATAGGTGTTGATGTAAAACTCAACCGGCTTCTTTTCCTTGCCTTCGGGTAGTATTCGGTTAATCTCGTTCAGATAAAGTAGAGCCTGTGTAAGCTCAGCTACCTTTTCATCTTCTACAGATGAATACAAACCAATAACTCGTAGGTCTGGCTCGACGGCTGCCTCTCCAAGAGCACCACCAAGTATCTGCTCAAGACTTACGGCTTTTACTTCTTTTACTGGCGCAGTCGGCGCCTCTTCACTTGCCTGCACCTTTTCTTTAGGTGGAAGTACAATATCAATGATCTTACCAATTATCTTACGCATCATTTGTTTGTCTCCTTTGAAAACATAATGGCTGTTACCTTGTTGTTGTTTAAAAATCTTTGTGACCCCCTCCAGTCATCAAACTCTAAGAACTGTTTAAACAGTTCTGGGTGTGCCTGGAGTAAATAGGTGATTGTATTATCTTTGTAGCTTTGAATTGTATTATCATAATCCTTCTTCAACTTTTCGTATTCCTTATGCCCATGCGACTTACCATTCTTGCGAAGAGCCTCTAGTCTATTTACATGGGCATAGTGTAGAAACTCCAATCCCTTGTTTATGATTGTCAAGTAGAAAATGTAAGACATGCTCATCACTGTGGCTGTGATTCTTGTTGACTTGAGGAAGTATGTGCCAGAGCGGGACATCCACCCAAGCAAGAAAGCACACCCAGCTATGATTAGACTAACTATAAAATTCATTACCTCTCCAAATGAAATAACCACCTAGGATATGGTCCCTAGATGGTTATTATAACGGCTCAGGAGATTTCTGTCAAGCTATTATTTCGAGGCGAGTCTACGAAAGATACGCTCGGCTAGCTTGTTCGCCATGGCATCCTTCTTCTTTTCACGAATAAGGCGAGCAGCGACTCGGCGGGCAATTTCTTGTACTAATTCTTCTTCGCCCATTTCCTCGTCTTCTTCATCACCCATTTCTTCGGGTTCGCCTACAGGAGCGTCCATAGGACCTTCTAGATCACCACCTTCATCGTCCATGGCATCACCCCCCATTTCCATCTCTTCATCACCGAACTCGTCGCCAATCTCTACATCAGCTTCTACGCCGGCAAGTTTAGCAATCAATTCAACAACCTGTGCAACAAGTTCTTCTTTGTCTTCGCCACCTTCGGCTCCCATGTCCATACCGCCCATATCATCATCGGCGCCCATGTCCATATCCATCTCCATGTCGCCGGCAGGCTCTTCGCCCATCTCGGCACCCATATCCATCTCCATTTCTTCGCCGCCTTCGGGCGCAGGAGCTTCTTCAACATCCATTTCCATTTCTTCTTCTTCACGCATCCCACCCATATCGCGCTTACCGAAAGGCTCTTCATCTTCCTCGTCGTCGCGCATACCGGAAGGCATACCGTAGCTTCCGCCCATCTCTTGTAGGGGCTTAATGTTCGCCAGCTTCATGAACTGACGAATCTCTGATTCTGTTAAAAGTGTTTTGCGGGCCATGGTTTTAAATCTCCTTTATAAAACTCAAAATAAATAGTCAGGTGTACCTGAACTTGCTAATAATTCTTAGCCGTCAGGTAATCTTTTCTGTAATTTAATTAGTGCTTTGTCTTGTATTTGCTTTATGCGAGCAAACGACAAGCCCTCTCTCTTTGCTATCTCACGCAGAGATAGGGCACCATTCTTATAGATCGAGATCATCGAACAATTAAATTCGTCTTCATAATCTATGTGGTATCTACAATTACTCGCTAAGCAGCACTCTTTGTCTTTTAAGCATTGTCTCGCGCAAACTAATAAGTCTTCTTTATTCATAGGTCTGGAAATTCCTTTGAGATTAAATCAAATATTTGTTGTTTCTCTGCATCGTCTAGGAGTCCCCAGTCTTCAAGAACTTCTTTGCCTTTCTTTCTCAGCTTGAGAGTTTTTGTAAATCTATTCTTTGAAAGAACTTTATGCTCTAAGATGTAATTGTCAAAAAACTGGATAAGATTTTCGTCTTCTTGGATCATCCCGTCAATAACACCACGAAAGAACTGTGCAACATTTACCTTATTGTGGCGTAGTCTTATCAAAAGCCTAGCATGGTCATCGTCTGACACCATAAACCTGATAGACTTCAACTCTTGTCCATATTGGTATTTCTCTTCAGACATCACCACTTCCTTGTAGTAATGTGTGTCCTGCTCTCACCCAGTCCTGCTGATGTTTGTCTCACAAACTCGGCAGTCTGTCTTAGTTCCTTGATTGTCCGAACACCAGAGTATGAGAGTCCAGAGCGTATGCCTCGGTCGAGATCCATAAGCACGTTACGAACTTTGCCGCGATAAGGCACAGTACTGGAGACACCCTCAAATGAAGAGTATTTACCTCTCCAATCTATCTGCGCTTCTTTGGAAGCCATTCCGCGATAAGTTTTGTACTTTGTTCCGTCTTGACGAGTATAAACATCGCCGGGGGTCTCTTTTGTTCCAGAGAGCAGGGAACCCAGCATAACTGCGTCCGCTCCTGCGGCAAGAGCCTTTACAATGTCGCCAGAGTTGCGTATGCCACCGTCAGCAATAATAGCGACATCACGGTCAGTTTTAGCACAATCCAAGATAGTTTGAAGACCCGGATGTCCATGACCTGTCTGTACTCTCGTAGAACAGATGGAGCCCCCGCCAATGTTACAGCGAACAGAGTTAGCGCCCCAGTCTGCGAGATCATTAATGCCCTCTAAAGTTGCGACATTTCCTGCCATAATATGCATGCCATCGCCAATGGCATTTCTAATGGTCTGTAGCGCTTCTTTCACCATAATATGGTGACCATGTGCCACATCAACACAAACAAAATCAGCACCTGCGGCAAGGCACTCACAAACTCTGTATAGCATGTCATCACCAACACCAACAGCAAAACCAATGTTCTCTGCTCCGTTGACTCTTGCGTGCCCAACCAACTCGGCTTGTTCTTCTGGTGTGTTGTACCTATGGATAATAGAACAAGCACCTTCTTCTGATGTAGCCCTAGCCATGAGGTCTTCTGATACCGTATCCATTGGAGACGATATAATCGGTAGCCCCAACTTCAACCCATTACCAAGGTCTGTAGAGATATCTACTTCAGATCGAGAGCGAATGTCCGAGAATTGTGGCAAGAGCAGCACATCATCGTATGTGAGAGCCTCAATCATCTTATCTCCTGTTCTTGTCAATAAAGATACGGATGCCTGTGGGATGATACCAAGTTTCCTTATGGGGATTCTTTGGTTCTCCCATGAACTTTACAATAGGCTTCATCCCACCAGTCCTTACATGACATATCGCAGGAACACCTTGGAAGCCATATTTTTTCTCAAGTCCCTCACCATCTTCCATATTGAACGCATAGAAGTGGTCATCTTCATACTCGTCAGAAATTTCTACAAACTTCTCACGCAGGGCGTGACATAGGTGGCAATTTTGTCCGTAGAACTTGATTACTACGTTGTAGGGCTTATCTACCTTACCGCCTAGAATTTGTTCTAGGTTCCTTCTATTAATCCTCGATACTGCCATTTTCTATTCCTTTGATAATTCGGTCAAGATACCAACGGGCTTTCTTAAGGTCTTCAAGAGGCTCTGCCTTGTGTTGATGTCTCGCAACATATTTTACCACGTTGCCTGAGTTGAAGTCAAGTCCCCAGTCTTCGATGGCATCAATTACTTCTATTTTGCCCTGATTGTAGTGTGGGGGGTGATTTACGGCTTCGCGTCGGGCAATGCCTTCAAGTGCTTCGCGGCGGTCTCTCTCTTCTTGTTGAGCGCGGAACAGCAGGGTGATGGCACGGTCTCGTTCTTCTTCTTCTTCTTCTTCTTCTTCTTC
>UEXM01000966.1_pt1 | contig 26957 bp, 18 predicted proteins | sample 1796661 | NCBI WGS metagenome assembly UEXM01 (sample SAMEA4772469, study PRJEB27181) | metagenome
TATGGGGCTTTCCTGGATTGGGCAGCCACAGTCGATACCACGACAGCGGTTTCCACCTGGGATATTACCCTTCGACCTGACTGGGTCGGAGATGTCTTTGATCTTACGATTAACGGCAATGTCGTAGGAGGCTTCCAGAGCCGCTCTGCGGCGCTTTCTGCTCTATGGGGCTACCATGCCACCCAGAGCGGAAACGGCTCTGTGACGGCCTTTGAGGCCGCTGTGGGAGCTTCTATCACGAGCCAGCCTGACATGGGCACTGTGGGGTCAAGTACCCCCGAGGCTGCTGGTCAGAACGTTACTACAACCTTTACTGATTGGGATTCTGCAGTGGCGATGCCTGGCGCTGAAGCCGTCACGGCTACGCTCCAGCAGTTCTCCTCAGCTACCGGTGCCTGGGAAGCTCTGGCTTCTAGCCCGGCTGGTACTGACTTTACCTATACCCTGCTTGCAGAGGACGTAGGAATTCCTAAGAGGGTGGTCGTCGGGGCTTCTGATTACATGCCCCTTCGGTTTGCTGTCGTAGGAAGCTCAGTCCCCTCAGATTCTAGGCCTCTGGAGCGCATGACCTATATCATGGAAGACTCTTACGGTGGCGGTTACGCTCAGGCTATTGCCGATAACCCCACTGAAGCTGATAAGATGACTTGGGTTCTTGCCCGAGGCAACATGTTCCCTCGTGATGTGACGCTGCCTAATGGCAACACCGTTACAATTACGCTCGAGAATGAGATGTTGTCTGATGACGTGAGAGATGCCTGGGCTATTGCTTGGACAGAGATTGCCCTTGCGCAGTTGGCTTCTAAGGATGGTGTTAATGGCGTATCAGTAGACGGCTCCCCTATTTGCCTCGATCCTGAGGACAAGGGCGTTGATTCAGCTCCGGGTGGAGTTGATATGAGGTACGCTGGTTCGTTCAATACTGCTGGTCCTTTCGAAGCAGGATATTACAAGGACAGCCGAATTGGGTTTGACCCTACTGGCTCTACCGGTTACTTCACGACTGAAGTCGTCGATGCTCTTCCTCGTGCTATCGAGGCCATGAAGCGCGTCACTGATGCAGTCCGAGCCGCCTACCCTAACAGCCCAGTTGGCTGGTACAACGGTGGCGTCTCTTTCTACTTGCCCGGATGGCTTGGAGCTGACCAGGACGTAGATAATTCCAACAGCGGTACTATAAACCAGGTGGAAAACATGCTTAAGGGATTGACTAGTAGAGATACTAACTACTACCAGCACCTACACCTGGATAACTCAGACTTTGGTTTTGTTCCTTGGTACAGGGGAGTGGGTAATAGCACTTCCACTGAGCCAACGGCTAATTCAAATGACGATAATGATATTGTTAACCGTGGTTACTTCGGTCACTTCAATAACACAAATAAGGTAGCCAACGCGCTGTACCTTTATATTAAGTATCTCGGCCCTAACACCACCCACGGTGATGCCGAGATGGGCGACAAGATGATCCTTGGTTTGATCCAAGGTTATATGGCTACTGACGGAAATATTAAGAACCTTGATGGGACTCCTACGCTAGCTGTACGAGCTGCTCTAGCAACTTCAAGTGGCGGCGCTTATCCTAGCTCTGACTCCCCTCCTGTCGATAGCTCTAGTCTCCCGGCAGAATGGGCTACGTCTGGATTGTCGTACCCCGACCTTTCAGGGCTTCGAGGAGCAGGTAATCTATTTACTGATGTAATTGATTCTCCGTATGATAGCACAGCGTCGGGACCAGGTATTGACGAAAATGGTGTATTCAATGTTCCGTTTACTCTTCCTGAGTGGAACGATTACGTGAGCTGGCTGTACACCGAAGATAACCAAGATCTTGTTAACGCCGGACTACGCCGCAGTGGTGTACCTTCTCAGATTTTTGAGAGGGGTATGCCCACGGGATACGAAGGCCCAGTTGAATTGCCTGACACCCTTCGAGTCATGCGTATGTCCATCTTCGATGGGACGATGCCTACCGAGCACACTTACACACCAGGTGACGGAGGAGCCGCTAACACTGTTAGGTCTCTCAACTCGAGTTGGGCTAGTGGAAGCATTTCTTCTAGTAAGACTAGGTACATGGAACTCCTCTACGCTGGTTATGCTGACTATGCCGGATACAACGGAAAGACTTGGGCTACGCAGCCTGCTACTAATGAGGATCTTTTCCCAGCAGCCGACAAGGCTAACTGGTTTGATCCTCTTAAGAAGGCTTTCGCTGAACGAGTCATTGACCGAACCGGATCCATTGTAGGAGATACAAACTATACCACGAATACCAGGAATGAGATCTTGGTTCCTACCGGATATACTGATACCTTTACAGCTACTGGGGGTGGCAACACAGGGACTGCGTTTAACTACGTCCCTTCCGATGCAGACGGTACTGCAACGGGTGTTGAACATTACTCTCTCGCTGTTAGAGAAATCAGCAACATCTTCGTAGGATATCTTGGAGGGGTTAGCCCCAACTCACAGATATTCTTTAGCACACAAGATAAAAGAGATGAGTTTGTTAACAGAAACTACGGTCTTGTATTTCAGACCGCAAACAGCGGAACCTTTATTATAGCTGGAGCCGACATCACAGCAACTGCAGCAGCTCAGACGGCTGAGTTTCTTATGCCCACTTGGGCAGTAAACGCTGGTGATGAGCTTCCGCTGAAGGTTACGCTGTTCTATGATTGATCGCTACCTAGGACCTGATGCTGCAGTCGCAGCTGACATAGAGTAACTCCTCCCTCGTGGAGACTGGTGCGAACGCCAACCCGGTTACGCTATTCAGTGCTCACTGCCGATGATGACCTTCAACTCATCACGGGCAGCAGCGTCGGAACTAGAACCCGGGGGTCAGGATGCTGTGTATCCTGGCCCCCTTTTACCATGGAGATTCCCATGTATAAGTTTTTACCACTGCTTCTGTTAGCGTCCTGCACGACGCCTCAGAAGATTACGGTGACTACAAAGGAACCACCTGCAACAATTCCTGAATCCCTTCCACCTGAGATGGTGGAGTTTTATTCAGATCCAGTGCTTATGGCTGTGCCTATTCTTGGTGTGGCTACTGCATTGGTGATAATTTATCTTCGAGAAAGAAAAGAAAACGATGACCATACTTGATATTGGCATTGCTGTCGCTATCGGTCTTGCCGCTTTCTTCGGTCGTAGAGCTATCGCTAAGCTGGACAAGTTGGATGACAGAGGTCAGGAGACCAACATCATCCTTGCTCGTATGGATGAGCGAGATTCAAAGGCCGAGGAGTCGATCAAGACTCTGAGGGATCGTACGCACAAGCACGCGAATTCCCTGCAGCAGCATGAGACTAGAATTACTGTACTAGAGGATAAGAGCGCATGAGGCGAGGTATATCTCGGGGAGCGAGATCCAAGCCTATAACTTCAAGGAGAAGTAAACATGACACCAGAACTATTGAGTCTACTGGCGGGCGGCGTCAGTGGCTTCGTGATGAAGCTAATCGCCAGCCAACAAAGTCATCAAGCGAAGATGTTCGAGAGAAATCTTCTGGGAATGAAGGCGGCCGACGACAGCGCAGATCGCGCCGTTAGTCGTGGCGGCATCTGGATGCGGCGATTCCTCGTTGTGTCCATTATGCTTGCAGTAGTCTACTTCCCACTCTTGGTCTCGTACTCAGGCGTCACCACGGTCATCGAGACCGAGCGGGCCCCCTGGGATTTCCTCGGTGTCTTCACCGGCGGATTCGAGGCTGTGAACGGATATCTTATTATGCCTGAGGTCCGAGCGGCTGTTATGGCCATCATCGGATTCTATTTTGGACAGGGAACTGTTAGGAGTTAATAATGAAGAAGCCCGTTAAGAAGACTAAGAAGAAGTGTACTGGGTGTGCCAAGGCGGCATGCCCCTGCAACAAGAAGAAGAAGACCGGGCGTAAGATCCCTACTCCCAAGGCTGGGCGTCAGAAGGGTAACGTCAAGTCTCAGAACATGCGCAAGCGGAGTGCCTACTGATGGCCGCCAAGAAGCGAGGCCTTTGGGATAACATCCACGCCAAGCGTAAGCGCATCAAGGCCGGTAGCGGCGAGAAGATGCGTAAGGCTGGCAGCAAGGGTGCTCCCACCGCTAAGGCCCTTAAGCGGAGCAAGCCTAAGAAAAGGAAGAAGTAATGGCAGCCAAGAAGTCTAAGAAGAAGGGCGCCATGAAGGGCTGCGGCATCAAGAACGGATGCAAGTCCAAGAAGGGCGGTCTGACTGCTAAGGGCCGACGTAAGATTAACGCTAAGACTGGCTCGAAGCTCAAGGCTCCTCAGCCCGGCGGCGGCTCCCGTAAGAAGTCATACTGTGCCCGGTCTTCGGGCCAGATGAAGAAGTTTCCTAAGGCTGCGAAGGATCCGAACTCTCGGCTCCGTAAGGCGCGGCGGAGATGGAAGTGCTGAATGGATTATAGTAAAATGAATGAGAAGCTGTACGAGGCTCTGATGTCGGATCTTGGTGATCCGGAGAAGACCTCGCCCCAGCTTTATAAGGTTGTCCTTGATGTTCTTAAGGAGAACCGCGATCAGGTCGAACTGACCGATCGTAACGTAGATGAACTTATCGAAGAAAAGGTCGATCTCCCATTCAAATTCGGATGAAAGATCAGGGCCCAATCTAAGAGAGTACCTCTCTCTCGGCGAGAGCCGAGGGATGGGTTTTACCTAGGAGATATATAATTATGCCTATCCCAAATATAAACAAAGCCTTGGTGCCTAAAGATGTACCAAGCGAGATACTTGAGGACTTCCGTAACCATCTGTTCATGTGCATGAAGCATCTTGGACTGGGCGAACCTACGCCCTTGCAGTACATGATGGCGGAACGTCTTCAGGACGGTGGAGAAGAAATGCAGCTCCAGGCTGGACGAGGCGCAGGCAAGTCTGTCCTTACGTCTATGTTTGCAAGCTGGCTTCTCTTGAGGGATCCCAATCATGTTGTTATGGTCCTCTCGGCTACGGCTATCAAGTCGACCGAGTTCGTGTCCATGACGCGTAAGATCCTGACCCTGGTCCCCTACATGAAGCACATGGAGCCGGGGCCCAACACCCCGGACTCAGCGTTCGGCTTTGACGTGGAGAACAAGACCACGGTGGGACAGGATAAGTCAGTGTTTTCCAGAGGCATCTCTGGGCAGATCACGGGCTCCCACGCCGACACGATTATCCTTGACGACGTGGAGATCGAGAAGAACTCGGAGACCTCAGAGGCCCGAGAGAAGCTCATCAATAAGGTCTGGGAAATTGAGCAGATCCGCAACCCCGACAAGGGGCTGATTCGGATCCTCGGTACTCCCCAGTCAGCTGAATCTATTTACAATAAGATGAGAGACGCTTACCCCTGCTCCAAGTTCCCCGCCCTGTACCCCCACCCGGATGAGCCCGGGCAGATGCGGGACGTGGACCACTCCATTCTGGAGATGGACCTGGAACCTGGTAAGAGCACGCAGCCCGAGCGGTTTACTGACGACCTCCTGATGGAGCGTAAGAGCCGCGTGGGGCCCAAGCTGTTCTCCCTGCACTACCACCTGGATACGAGCCTGGCTGACCAGGACAAGTTCCCCCTGCGCCTGCAGGACCTCATTGTGCTGGACCTCGACACCGAGGTTCACCCTGAGAAGGTGGTCTGGTGTTCGGACGCTCTCAAGGACATGCCCAGCTTCGGGCTGAACGGTGACACCCTCAGCGCCCCCATGTGGGTGAGCGACGAGTACGTCCCGTATAAGAGCACCGTGATGTTCATTGACCCCTCGGGCCGTGGTAACGACGAGACCGCTGTATGCGTCGCCTCGTTCGGACACGGCTACGTCTGGGTCCACGACATCATTGGATTCGAGGGTGGCTACGAAGAGCCTATCCTCAAGAAGATTGTTAATCTAGCACTTGAATATCCACACCTGAAGCTCATCAAGTATGAGGAGAACTTCGGTGATGGTATGTTTGGTAGCCTGCTCCGGCCCCACGTGGCTGAGCTGGGCAGGGGCCAGATCGGCCTCGAAGGTTACCGAGTCTCGGGCATGAAGGAGAACCGCATCATCGCGGCTCTGGAGCCCGTCATGGGTAGTCACCGCCTTGTCTTTAACAAGCGGGCTATCCGGCAGGAAGAGACCCAGCGTCAGATTTCCAAGATCTACAACACCCGTGGTGCCCTCAAGCACGATGACCGTGTTGATGTCTTGGCTGCTGCCGTAGGATTCTTTGAGGACTCCCTGGGCATTGACGTTGACAGCCAGGTCGAACGCTATCGTGAACAAGAGTTCAATGAGATGGTGTCGACGTGGGAGGACGACGAACGACGTGCTGGTCTCATTCTAGGAGATCGCATGAGTGGCGCAGCCCGCGTCAAAACCCTTAACCCTCGAGATACCGCTAAGACGGTGTTTGGACAACGTAATGCTAAACGTGGTATCAGGCTACGGCCCCCGGGTCGGTAGTTCATTTGTAATGAGGCAAGCCAAGATCCGGGGACTCAAGGTCCTCGGCACCAAGTACCTCAACGACGCACCTGTCGCTGGAAACCCTGGTGGATATTATGACCTCGATGATGTAGAGGTCCTCTGGGCAAAAAGCGGAGTAGCTAAGGTCTGGGCTCGCCAGATCCCTTTCCTCCGTAATATCCCCGCCAAGATGGTTGTCTTGTCGCGGGGCAACGTGGATGATTGGCTTGTCAGTATTGATAAGCAGATCAAGCGCGAGAAGGGTACTATGACAGCCGAAGAAGTGCTGGAGTATACCATTCCCCTTATGGATCAGATGCTCGTCGACTTTCCGGGCGAGGTCATGAAAGTAGCAACCGAATCTCTTAACGACAAGATCGAAGAGATCCTACAATTTATTGGAGAATAACAATGGGTGTAGCTATTGCAGCTATGGCAGGACTCGGGGCCGTCGGTGGTCTTATGGGTTCCATCGGCCAGCAACAGCAGCAGCAGGCTCAGTACCACATGCAGCGCATGGAGGCTGAGAAGCAGAACTACCTCAATCAGCGTAAGACTGACGAGGCTAACTGGGCTGCAGCGCGCAAGGCCGCGATTACTAAGATTAATAACAAGAAGATTCAGGAAGCGTCTGTGGTCGCCTACGCGGACATGCGTCGACAGAATCGAATGCAGTTTCAGAACAACGCGCACGGCATTGCCCAGAAGTGGGTCAGCCAGCGTAACATGATGATTACTGAGGCTACGGGCAAGAACCTCCGTGGTGGTATGGTAGATCGTATGCAAGCAGTCGCTGGTAACCAGGCCCGCAAGGAACGCCTGGCTAACCGCAGGCAGCTTGCTACCTCTAACGAGGCGGCTACTAATCAGTATAATAAAATGCTTAACAGCAGAGACACTCTATCTAGGCAAGGGACACAGATGTTTGTCCCGTCTCCTATGCCTATCCAGCCTGATTCGGGATTCAACCTCGGTATGCTTTCGAGCATGCTTGGTGGCGGAGCCTCGGGCGCTGGTCAAGGCGCCGGTATTTCTTCAGCACTAAAGTTGGGATGACACAATGCCTAGGCAACCAAAAGTAAAAAGTAATGATCCCAATCGTCGGAAGGGAACAAGGGGCGGGGCTTTCGCAGCCCTCGCTCAACAGACTTCGGGCCCCGACACTACGCAGCAATATTCATCTGCGGGCCCGAACCTGGTACAGAATAACACTACTGCTGACAACCTGACCGTGGGCAAGACCTTCGGCGGGCCTGTCGGCACGTCTGCGTGGACTGAGCTTAGCCAGCTTCTTGGTACGGGCATGCAAGCCGCCACCACTGGTGCTCAGATCTACGGTCAGTTTGAAGATAGAATTGAATATAAGAAGAAGAAGATTGAAGAGGAGCGAGAGAAGGCTGACTCGGCTTCTGACACCGAAGCTCAGAAAGAGTACGAGCTCGAAGCAGCGCAGCTGGAGATTGACATCCAGACTTTCGACGAGGACAAGCAGCACGCAGAACGAGGCAAGCTTCTTGCTAAGTACGAAGATAGGTTTGTCACAGATAGCGGCAGGCACCGGCACAACCTTGCTGGTTTGAAGCACGAGCTGGGCACGTCCCATGCTGACGCTACTGCCTGGATGCGTATCAACATTAATGAAAAGGTCAGCCAAGCTCGCCTTACGTATAGCAAGGACCCTGCGGCTCTTGCTAACGCACTTACTGAGATCTACGAGGAAGGCTCTAAAGAGATCATTAAGCGGCACGGCGAGGACTCTAAACTGTATAGTTCATATATGCAGATCGTCGCTGGCGGCGTCCAGTCTGCCCAGAGTCTTGTCAAGAACACGGCTCGTCAGATGGTCCGCGACAACGCAGAACCTATTGCTGAGGCTCGTAAGTCTCTCGTGATGAGGATGTCTCAGGGCGAAGATGTGCTTGGGGAGCTCGGCCTTAACGGGGCGTCTACCCTGGGTGCGTACGCTGCTGCTATCTTTGAGGAAGCAGGAATTGACCTGAGTCAGCTCGACCCCTACCAGGCTTCAGCCGTCGAGATCGAGTTCCGAGACATGATGCTCAACGACCTCAAGGATGACATCAAGGCTTTGCAGGATGCTGACGACTCTCGCATCCAGCAGCAGTCTAGGACCTTGCTTGATGCTGAGATCACGGAGTGGGACAACAGCCGCGACGGCAGGATGAGTGAAGATAGTATTGACACACTCATGGCTGCTCGTGAGCGCTGGGCCCAGACTAGCCCCGGTACCCAAGAGAAGGCTAAGGTTGATGAAGGCTTGATTAGATCTTTTATTGAAGGATCTATCACCCGCCTTGACATCGACATGAGCGACGAGGACCGTAAGACCTTTGTAGAGACTAAGGTTGGCGAGATGCTTGCCACTTGGGACTACGACAACGACGACCCCCTCGCCAGGAAGGTTCGAGCCCGGGCGGCTAAGGTCCTTAAGGAAACAGATTTTAATGTAATTAGAGGATACCTTGAGAAGAAGGACCACCTTGGTCTACTCAAGGCAGGAGCACACGGCTCAGGCCCAGAGGCTGAGTTGGCCTACAAGCTTGGCATGGAGCAGATGGGCATTACGATGTCTGACTACTTCGGGCAAGAAGCTATTATGCTCTTTAATATGAACCAAGTGAAGACCGATGCCGATCCTAGGATGGCCGCGCTTTCATCCCAGATTGGAAACAACGGCTACCGGATGAACGAAGACCAGGCAAACAGGGCTAAGGATTCCCTGGGCATTGCCTATCGCGCCGCAGTAAACGGCGAGGACTTCGAGACGGTGCTCAAGGAAGAGCTTGAGATCGAAGGCCTTGGTGATAGGTTTGAACAGGTTATGAGCTCTGTTAGTGCAAGCAAAAGCGGGCAGCTTCTGTATATTCTTGATCAAGAGAAGAGCGACAACGTCGGCAGGCCCGAGACCGTCAGAGAAGCTACTAATCTTTACAAGTCTCTTGGTGGAGAATTTAAGGACGGCAACCTCCAAGGTGGCCTGAAGGTCTCTACCGATGAAAGCCGAATGCTAGAGCATTTGGGTAAGCCTGCTGGTCAGAGGGCCGTGGGCGCTACAGTAAGCGAAGCCATGGGAGATCGTCCTGATGTTATGGACACAGCAGCCTACGAAAAAGACGTTGGATCGTTCGTTACGGCTGTTGTGGCTTCTCCCGGGTTTGTCAACGCTTTCCAAGCTGAGCCCGACACTGCAAAGAGACTGACTATGCTTACCAACGTCTTTACCGCTCGGTACGGAAACGCTCCGCCGCAGATTGCTCTTGAGATGATGGAGCAGCAGATTAACGAGGGCGGCTTTAAGAGTGACGACCAGGCTACGATTGTCTCCCAGATTGGTGAGACGTTTGCCGCAGCAAAGAGACAGGCAGTAAACAAGGCAGTAACTCAGGATCGTTCGTATGGTGGTAACTGGAATAGCGTCAAGGGCAACCTTGATGTTATGGCCAGCATCGCAAGGTTCGTTGAGCCTCCCCAGGAAATTAACGAGATAACCGCTGCTGGCTGGGCCAGTCAGAGGGGTCTTGTGATTACCAGAGAAGAAGGCTCAGGTAACATCAACATTACAGTTGATCCCGAGCGCGGCCCTGCCGACCTCCTGATGTCTCTTAACGAGAACGTCCCTGGCGAGGCTGCACCTGGAAACAGGATGGTGGGAGCTAACTTTAACCCTGAAGCTAAGAAGGCTTTGACCGACTACGCTCAGGGAACGGCTCTTGTTCTTGATGGAAACAGGAACATGATCGCTAACCCAGAGAGCGTCGAAGCGATGCAGGTCTTTGTCGAGGCTCTCGTCGCACGTCCCGGCTCGGCTCTTAACAGCCCCGCCAATAAGTTTGGACTTGAAGGCGAAGAAGCTAAGAATTTTGATAGGCTTCGTAACTGCATTCGTGGCAAGCGATCGTCAACTAACGAAACCAACAACCTGGAACATGGTCGTCTGGCTTTTGCTTCTGCTCTCCTTGCTGAGGGCATCCCTGTCAGTGAATGGAATATTGAGACTTTTGATCTCATTTCCTCAGACACTGAAGGGGAGTACATGCGTAGAGGCACTGACGGTAGTCTTACCTTTATCATCCCCGGCGAAGCAAACGAAGCTCCTATGACCTTGATTGTGCCCCCTGCGTTCAGCGGCTCCTTCGGGGGCGTTGCAAGAAACAGGGATAGCGCTCTCACAGGTGCTCCAGCGGGTAAAGCCTTGGCCTTTAGTCACGCTACTACATACTACGCTATGAAGGATAAGGTCGACAAGCAGCAGAATGAGATTAGAGAAAGACTTGGAGACCGCGCCTCCTCCGATCCAAATTACATTGAGGAATGGAAAGGCAACGAGATCCTTCCTAAGAATCTTGATTACAGCGATCCCAAAAGAGAGTATCCGTTTAAGGCCCAGGCTATGGGTTATGGCACGGATGAGGATCAACGGTACACATTTTAATATTCATCTTCGTCCCCCTTACGGGGGGCGGAGGTTTTCTTTATCTATTACCTCCCCTATGGGCAAGGAATATAATGCAAGACTATAACAAATTTGATCGCAGGACTGAGTATCTCCTGGACTCTAATGATTCTATGAATGCTCAAGATGTCTTTAACCTTAACTCTGAGACTATTCTCTCGGACGCTAGGACTGCTGGCATCCTGGAACAATATAACATAATTGATCAACAGCGTGTTGCCCAGCAAGAAGCTGAGTCTGCACGCAAGGCGCAGATCCTGGGCGCCGAGGGTATCAACCCTTTCAAGGAAGTTGCTGAGACTTGGAACGCAGACTTCACCAGCACCATGTTCCGTAACACGGACGACATGGACTACTGGCGAGAGGTGGCTTACAAGCAAGGAGCTCAGAAGGATCCGGGCGGCCTCATTGGACGATCTAACCGATCTGAGGCTGCTAAGTATGCTGGCATCGGTAACATGATCGAGCAGCTCCCCCCTGAGCTCCGAGACGGCATGGGTGCCGAACTCCTGGAAGCCATTGCCCACGGCACTGGCACCGACGCTAAGTTGGATTCCTGGGGTATTGGCTCTGGCGACGGTGGCATGTTCTATGTCCTCGGCGCACGAATGGTCGACTTCTTTGGAGACCAGGACGGCTACATGGGCGGCACTACCGTAGGCTCTGACCTGCATGCCGCCATGAACTCGGTGGATCCTAACTGGACCGCCGAGCGCAAGGCTATTGTGGCTGATACATTTATTAATGATGAAACTAGAGCACTGTACGAGGCCTCTGGGATTACCCGCGAGACCTTTACCAACAGTGACTCTATGGGCCAGGCTATGGCTCGCGTCATCCAGAAGACCACTGACTACAAGGCTGGTACCTACCACGCTCAGTCCAGTGGCCTGGAGGGCGCTCGGTTCTTCTTGGGCAACATTGGCCGTACTCTTATCAGCGATCCTGATATGGCGGCTGAGCTCGGCATCGCGCTGGCGGCTACGGCTGTCACAGGTGTCGGCGGCATTGCCTACCTGGGCGGCCGAGGCGCTGCTAGCGTCGGCACCAAGGCAGCTACGTTTGCTGCCCGCCAGGTGGCCCGAGGCGCTACCATGCGCAAGGTCGGCCTCCTCACCCGAGGACAGGCCTCGCTTCTTGGCAAGGCTGGCTCTGGCCTCGCTCGTGCCGGTGGGACCCTGGCTAACGCTGGGCGTCGCACCGCTAAGGGCGGACAGATCGGAGCTAAGCTCAACCCGTTCCAGCTCGCGGAGAACCTTGTGTTCCCCGCCATTCGGGACGTTAGGGCTGTTGCGCGTATTGGCAAGGCTGGCGCCAAGGGAGTCAATAAGAACCGTGAGGCTCTTGCGGCTGCTAAGGGCGTAAAGGCCATCATGGCTAGCGGCGGAGTCATGGGCATGGTTGCCCGTAACTTCCTGGGCGAGACTACCTCTACCCTTTCTCTGGGTAAGGGCATCGCGGCTAACATGCTGGACGGAGCCATTGGCAACACCGCAGCTTACGCGTTCTCTCGTGACGAGGAATACCGCTGGGCTAAGACTCTTTACGGAGACGAGGCTGCTTGGCAGAACTTTAAGCTCAGTGCTTTTGGTAACGCCTCTACTGGTGGTTTTACTCACTCAATGGTGGGCTCAGCTCTGATGGGCGCCAGCTTTGGTGCTATCATTGGCGGAGGCCTCCGTACCATCGGTGCTGTCCGGTATAAGGCAGCCGAAGTTACCCAGGCTAAGGTCGAGGGTGGCGGCGACGGTGGCCCCCTTATCAACAACCCCCTTCAGGCTATGATGGCTAATGTCCGCGCGTACAACAAGTACGCCGAGGGCAGCGGTGTGTCTACTATGGGTAAGCTGGTTGCCGCTGAGCGGTCAACTACTATTCAGGTTGGCACTGACCAGATCTCCCGCGGCATGATGGTCAACGGCATGGAGCCTGAGTCCGCTAAGACGCGTGGCCAGTCTCTGGTCCGTATGGCCTATGATGAGGGTATTGATGTTGGTACTATGGTGCGCTCAGTTACTAAGGACGGCTCAGTCGATCCTAAAGCTGTTATTGAATACATTAAGAAGAATGGACAAAGCAAGGAATCGCAGGCCCGTCGTCGGGCCCGTGCAGGACGCAAGGGCCCCAGTGCCCGCCTCGAAGACAAGGCCATCACGCAGTTCAATGTTGCGCGTATGGAGAAGCTCTTCGAGAGCGGCGACGACTGGAGCAAGGCTCCTCACGGTAAGATCCTTGATGAAATTATTGAATCAACTAGCGACGGCAAGATGAAGGAAGTCCTGGTTAGGTACCGCACGGCACTTAACGAGGAAGCTGACATTGCTGTCGACGAGATTGCTGGGGCTATCGAGACCATCCGCTCCGGCGGTGAGAAGCTCGACCCCAAGGAACGCCAGAAGCTTCTCAACCGGGTCATGAAGGCCATGAACCTTGAGAAGGGCGTTGAGGTAGACATGAAGAAGCTTGAGGCCCTGCTTGCTAAGCGGGATCTTGAGACCACTCGTGCTGCCATGGATGCTGAGGCTAAGGCTGCTGCCGAGGCCCGCATCGAAGAGCTCAAGGCTGCCTTGGTCGATGCCCGCCTCCGAGCGGACAACGCCGAAAAGGCTGAGGCCTCGATCACTCCCCGTGGCAAGGAAGCCGCCGACGCTGACGCGTGGGCCGAGGCTACTGCCCGGGCCGAGGAAGCCGAAGCGGACCTCAAGTCTGCCGAAGGCGCTGAGCGTGGCGAGACTACCCTGGAAGAGGCTGACCGCATTACCCTCACTGAGGCTGTGCGTAAGATCACCAGGGAGCAGATCGTTAACGAGCGTCTTCGTGGCTCGACCGAGTCGTCGATCCTTGACATGAAGCAGGCCCGCGACGAAGTGGACGCGGCCGTGGTTCGTGGTGTCACCAGCGAGGGCAAAGTTGAGCGAGCCCTGTGGGAAGGTCTCATTGACCTGAACGACAGCCTTGAGTGGGACGCCCGTACCGGGACCCTGCTCTACTCCCTGGCTGAGATGGCTAAGCAGACCAAGGCGAATGCTGACCTCTTTAGAGAGGCTCTGCCTAAGACTGCTGCTCGTCGGGCCCAGGATGCAGAGGCTGCCCTCAAGGAAGCTCTCATTGCAAACAGGGGCAAGGCTCCTAAGGGTGATATTAAAATTGAGACCCTTATTAAGGATACCACTAAGGCAGACATGGTCCGCATCCTCCGGGATACGTTTGGTGTTGACCTTAACGCCACGAACCGCAGCAACGCGGGCGTGACTAAGGGTCAGAACCTTACGAAGGCCGATGTCGTCGATCTGTTCCGCGACATCCACACTCTCCGCAGTCTTGACGAGTTGTCCCCCAAGCTTCGGCAAAGGGTGGCGGCTAAGATGGTCAAGCAGGCCGAAGAGAAGGGCATTGATCTTGATCCCATGATCATGATGGCTGCCGGTGACTGGTCTGTCACTACTAACAAGTTTATGGACATTATCCAGGGATTCGATTCCCTGAAGCCTGACGCAGATGGCTATGTCCGTGCAGCCGACATCTACCGGGTCATGCCCGCTGAGATGGACGGCACCCTCCACACCGTCTTTGGTGATGCTGAGGGAGAGGGCGGGATGTTCCACCTGGGTATGCTTCGCACGATCGCCCAGGAAAGACTTGCCCGTACTCACTCCTCGTACCAGCGCTCGTTCCGACGTATGCTGGAAGATCGCGCTGCTAAGATGAAGCCCATCGAGCAGGTGTCGTACATGAGGATGAATAGATTTGAGAATCAGGTTGCTCAGACCGAAGAGTTCCTTGGAACTATGGGCAACATCACGGCTAGCCTTGATCACTCCGCGATTATCAAGAATCGCCAAGGCAACCGACCTGATAACGTCTATGACGATGATATGAATGTGGAGTTTGCTAAGGGCGTGTTCAACGCCTGGCGTGAAGCTCCCACTGAGATTAAGGCTAGGCTTATGGGCCGCCTCCGGAAGATGGGCCTCCTCGACGACGTCGAAGCGGCTAACCGTTGGATGGACGGAGCCTTTGACGTAGACTGGCACTCTAACTTCGGGCGTAAGCTCTGGGCTGCTATGCAGACCGAGCTCGGCACCGATCTTGGCAGTGTCAACGCGCAGTGGAACGGAACCCGTAACTCTGTCAGCGGTCATACGTTTGGTCGAGGCCTCATCGAGGCGTTCACCAACTATACCCCTGAGGACGGCTCGTTCATTGGCCGCACTAGCAACGATCGCTTCGTCGGCTTCTACAAGAAGCATGTCGGCGAGGGTGTTCGTGAGTTTGCCATGAAGCGCGTTGAAGGTATGGACAAGGACGGTATTGATAATGCTATTAAGTTTTATGATGACCTGGGCAAGGCTCTTAAGGAAGCCAATGGAGATATCTCCAAGCTTGAGCCCCGGTTCCGTGACGCCATCAACGATGTCCACTACGACAGCGCTGGTACCCACGGACTCGCCCCGGCCAACATCATTAAGGATCTCCAGGGTCGCCTGAAGAACTTCCGAGAAACCTTCGATGAGCGTGTGGCTATGATCGAGAGCCTTCCGGTCTCGGTTATGTCTACCCTCCACGATGAGTTTACTGTCAAGTTCGATAATGCCCACGCCTCTGTGTTTGGCATTGGTAAGCTTCCCGGCGATGACGCTAAGCAAAGCCTTAACCCCAACGTCTCCGGCGATGCCGGTTTCGGGGCGGCTGCGTTTACTCCTGGGTCGGCACTGCACTTCATTGCGCTTCGTTCGGAGCAGATGTTCGGTACCGCCAAGGGCCTCTCTGACGCTGCGTCGTACTACGGTATGAACCAGCTCTCCAAGTGGCTCGGAGAGAACGACATCTCGACGATCCTTACTGAAATTGATAAGGCAGCTGAGACTAATCCTAAAGCTCGTCTGGACAACGCACGCGACGCCTCGGCTCAGGCTACCACTATTGGTCAGCTCATTGCCCGAGACTTCGCTGTAAACCATCCTGATAAGGCTGAAGCGTTCATGGCTGATCAAGCTGCATTTAGTGCTACTGTTAAGGATGTGGCCAAGATGCTCAGAGAGCGTGGTGGCGCAGACGAAGCAGAAGGTACTTTGCAGGTTGCTGCTGAGAAGTACTTCACGCAGGCTCAGAAGGATGGACTATATGATAACTATTCTGCAGTAGGCTTGGAAGCTCTCGACAAGGGCATCCCTGGTTGGGAGATCTTCAACTCGAAGAGCCTCATCAAGGAAGAGACCCGAGCGGAAGCCGCTAAGGCTGCAGAAGAAGTGGGCGCGGACCGCGTGTCCCCGAAGGCTGACACCGAACTCGGTGCTCTCCTTCGTAAGCACCTGTTCAAGCCCCCGGTGATGACGATTGTTTACTCGGCTGGTAAGAAGGCTTTTAAGAAGTCTGCTATTAACGCCATCGAGGAGATCATCAAGTTTGCCGAGAAGAACCCTGGAGCCATCAGCAAGGCTGACCTTGACGCTATCAAGTCAAACAAGGCAGCTATGGCTGACGCCTGGGTTAAGGCTATGTATGGTGACAAGAAGAAGATGGGAGCTATTGCTAAGAAGCTCAACATCCCCTCGTCTGAAGAACTGATCGCTATGGTTCAGGACGTGGACAAGACCATTGGTGACAGCGACGTTACTGTCCAAGAAATCATCAGTGGTGAGTGGATGTCTAGCGACCGGCGTGACGCTGCCGTTGCAGTTCTTAAGAAAGAGGCTCATCACGAGTTCGGCATCGACGATGTCAACCTCGGGCTTTGGCTTGTTAAGCTGCGACGATCTTCTCCTGAAGATACCAAGAACGCTATCAAGTTTATGAAGGATGCGCTGGCCAAGGCTGAGAAGGGCGAGACCCCTCAGCAGCACATGGACAATCTGCGCGATGCTTGGAAGCCGGTCAGTGGTTTCCTCAAGTCGATTGAGTCGGCCAACCGAACTGCCCATACCCTGGACAATGACGTTGTGACCAAGGCTCTGAAGCTTGCTGGTATTAACAGGGATGACCTTGACTACCAGACTCGTCATATGCTTGATAACAACGTAGCCCACTACGATAGGAACTACGCAGGCGCTGGCCGTAAGGTCGGACCCAAGGACTCGTCCAAGGGTGTGCGCGCTGCGACGCAAGAGAACGCTAAGTACGCCCAGGCCCGGATCGAGGATTCCCATGCGAACCTCTTTGGCCGTGCTGAGGGCACGCCGCAATCCGTTGCTGCTCAGCGAGCAGTGCTTGCCGATATGATGTACGAGGTTGGCCCGTCTGTCCTTCCCGAAGGGCATAGGGTTGACACCATGGAGGACTTCACTAGAAAGATTTATGATTATAACTCTTCTAAGGACAGCTCCTTGTATGGACGTATGCAGGCCCCCGAAAAGCTTAACAAGGCTATCGAGGATCTTGAGGCTAAGCGTAAGGCGGACGGAAAGCTTAGCGATGAAGACGCTGGCGAACTGGAAATCCTCCTCGCGGTGAGCAAGACTATGTTTACCAAGGACGAGAACCGGTTCACGACCAGAGGCGGCGAAGATGTTGCTGTTGGGTTCCGTAACGAATACGGTAGCCACCACATGGCATCCAACATCTCTGCGTCTAAGAGGCTGTCTGTCTCTACTGGTAGAGCACCCGCGCCTGGTAAGACGCGTGGTATCTTCCGCAAGAAGGTGAAGGAGCAGTACGACCCTAAGTCTGACTTGGGAGTGGCTGACCTTCGTACTACACAATATATGTTGCACAATAAGGAATCTCAGATGATGCGTCGGGATCAGGCTTGGCTTGATGACCCGAACGCGCAGGCGATTAGCTTTAGCGAGCTGGCTACGGCCTCGCCCATTGCACCTGAGTTCCGTGATGCTGCCCGTGCAGCCAAGCCCTACGAGAAGCCTGCCCGGGCTGACTTCGAGTCTATGCTCGAACGACGTAGTGGCCGCAGTACGGAAAGCCTCGCCACCGAGAACGGCGCTGACGCGCACATCGGTGAGAGGAACGGTACGGACGCCGGAGCTGTCAGGCTTGACCGCCTGGTCCAGCGCCTGGTTGACCGTACCAGGAATGAGCGTACTCGTAATGACAACTTTAAGAGTGATGACCGTAAGGCCAAGCACGAGGTTGCTCATAGAAAGACGATTGCTGCTCAGCTGCTTATTGGGTTCCGTAACACCTTTGGGTTTGCCCTTGGTGAGGATCCTAAGAAGGCTAACATGTTTAAGATTAAGGCTGACAGTAACCTCATCCGTGGTGGATCTGATTCCATCTACGATGCTGTGTCCAGTCTTATTGCTGACGCCGACGCTACGGGCCGTGACCCGCTGACCAACCTCCAGGGTTGGCTCGCTGGTCCTCAGCACCAGGCAGGCTTGTTCCTGAACAGGTTGAAGGACAGTATGGAGAGTCATGAAGGACCTGTGTCCGTTGCCATGGCCCCGCTGTCGATCTTTGCCCGTGACTACAAGATCCTGGGTACGGCTGCCCGTGACCTCCCCGCTATTACGGTTCTCCGTATTGCTAAGGAGACTGGGCGTCCAGTTAAGGATGTTATTGATGATGTTAATGCTAATGGGTTCTTTAAGGTCCACGCTGACTTTGTCAAGTCTAAGTACGGCGACCTTAGCGATCCTACCCTAAGGCAAGAGTATGAGTACAACACTCAGCAAAGTATTGCCTGGATCTCCGATGGGCACGCCGACGACCTTAAGGCTATCCGCGACGTTGACCTTCCTGACATGGATGAAATGATGTTGCGAGAGCTGGGCGTTGGTGAGGGAGCCCTGACCGACATTAGCGTCGGCTCGGCCATCGAGTTCCGTTCCTTGGAGCGGCACTTCGCTGACAACCCCCATCTGGTGCAGATCCTGTCCAAGACTCTTGGCCGGGAGGTCACTGCTCATGATCTTGCAGCTAACCTGGCTATGTCTCCTAAGGAGCTGGCTAAGATGCTGGAGGATGGGCAGAGCCCGTTCGTCGCTCCCCGTATCAGGGACGGCGAAGCAGCATCTAACTTTGTTGACTACGTTAACGGAATGGAGATTGTTGATCATAACATTACTCCTGGCCGTGGTGGGGAAATCCCGCTGTACACCGAACCTCAGATGCTCCACATGCTGAACCTCTCAGCTAACCGGCACCTGGTTCGTAATATGCTTAACTCTAACATGTTCGGGCTTGAGTTTGACCCGAAGGCAGAGCTTGACTACGCGCTCAAGGATCAGACGGATGCGTTCTCCCAAGAGGGGACCATCCACGGATTCGACGGCGAGGTCAGCAGCGCTAGGGAGGCACGTGTCCTCCACAGCGGAACTCAAGGCGGCAATGCCCTGGAATCCTGGGGCCATTCGCTGGCTAAGAAGATGAAGATCGAAGTCGATGCGGGTGAGGCGGGGCTGTTTGGCCTGGCCGCCATCATCAACGACGTTGGTCTGGCTCGTGGTAATGAACTGAGCCCTGAGGCGATCAAGCTTATCGAAGATAGCGAGATCGGCCCTAGCGCTTACGACATCACCAACAGAATCGAAGCCGTTGAGCGAATGCTTGATCAGATTGTTGATAACCGCGTGGACGCCTGGCGTCGCACCGGAGAACTCAACGCTCGGATCAAGGCTGAAGCCGATATGAAGGAAGCTGTGGTTGCTGCCGAGACCGGCGGGACTATGGCTCCTAAGGAAACGATCTACGACGATGATGGCAACCCCATCCTTGTTGAAGATGGTATGGATACTACTGATATGTCCCGCATGGACATCATCGAAGAGACGCACCCCCCTGATGACTTTGCTCCTCCGCTTATTGTGGACACGGCTAAGGATGACACTACGGATTCTATCATTGGGGATATGTTCCTGGCTAACCTTCGTCGTAAGGAAGCCAACGGGGACCTGGCGTCTGGTAACGCCGCCCGTGCGTTCGAGATGATGACCGGCCGCAAGGGCGAAGGCAAGATGAGCAACACTGAGGCTATGGTTGTGTTGGAGGTGTCAGCAATTGACCCCGACATGCGTAGGGCTCTGTGGGGCGGTAAGCTTGACATGGTTGAAAGCGGTGAACTCCGCGTCGACTTCGCCCAAGGCGGTGAGGGTGTCCTGGCCTCTAGGCTGGGCGGTCTCAACCAGATCAATAAGGCCATGCGAGGCAAGGGCGTTCACGCCGCAGCCTACATGCTGACTCACGAGCTTGTCGAACGAATGGATGTTTATAATATCCTTAAGGGAAGGAACTCCGGTTCCGCCACGATGAACAATGTCAAGTCGCAGGTGGGCCTCAAGTTCATTGAGAACTTTGGAACCTCCAAGGGCCGTAAGGTCTGGGAGAACATGTTCAATGAGCTGGATCTTATGGACGACAAGATGAAGGCTTTCTTTGTGGAAGCTAAGAAGCTGTCAGAAGAATCTGGAGAAGTTGATAAGCTCGGAGAGACTTCCGCGCAGTCAGGTCGTATGAACGAACTGGCCGCCGGGGACAAGGATCGAAGGGCTGTGATCAGCGAAGGATTTACCCAGATCCTGACGATGGCTATCTTTGCCAGGCAGGGAAGTGAGCTGGCCGATAAGATTTCTAAGCATCGCTTGCACGAACTCAAGGACCTTGGTGGCGCTCTGGCCCACAAGATCCACAAGGTGCGTAACTACGTTGATACGTACGGAGTTGTAAACGGGCAGGCTGATCCGTCTGTCAAGACTGCGTCGTTCCTCGCGGACGGCGGAGAGATGGCCAAGATCTACGGTACTATCCAAGCTATGGGTAAAAATGTTAAATGGGATAAGGTTACCCGGGACGCAGAGACTATGCAGTTCTCTAGGTTCTGGGGTGGTAAGGGTACGGACGAGATGCCGCTGCCGGAGGGCTCACGCTCTATCGGCGACATGCGCTCTGAGTTGGCTGTCCTTGAGCGTAAGCTCCTGTCGGCTGGCCCCGCTGCCCGTGACCGCTACAAGGTTCAGATCGCCGAGGTGAAGAACGATATCTTCGAGGCGACTAACGATCCCAGGTACAAGATGAGTGAAGAGCTCGTTGAAGAGATCGACGCGACTAAGGATGAGAATGGATTGATTGATGTGCGCCAGCTTAGCGAGGCAAAGGCTGATGGATATGTTAACGATAAGGTTGACGAGCTCCTGAGCGAGATTGCCACTAAGCAGTCCTCGGGCGTTGGCGCTATGGTCAATGCCCTTGCTGGTAAGTTCAACGCAGGCGCAGCGCTTGCTGCAAACAACTCCAAGTTCGATGTTATCCGTGGTCTGTGGGGCCTGGCCAATCCAGAGTCCGTACGCCTGACCCGGAACAACAACCCGGACTGGACGTCTGACCAGCTCGTTATCGACAACCTGGCTTCTGACAAGCGTAACGTGATGGGCGCTATGCGCATCATCGAGAAGCGCATTAAGAAGCTGGGCAAGAAGAACGAGGACACTGGTTCGATGCAGCAGGCTATCCACCTGTTCTACGAGGGTGCCGATCCGTCGACCCTGGTAGAGATCGGCTTCAAGCCAGCAGAAGTTAAAATGTTGACTGACTCCCGTAAGCACCTCATGGATCCCGAGAACGGATTCCTGGTGCGGTCGGCTGAGGCATTGTACAACACCGGCAAGATCTCCAAGACTGACTTGGACAAGATCAAGGCCAACCCACGTATGCCCCGTGGCTTCAAGCGTAACATGATTACCGGAGGCCAGGAGCCTGAGGTTCGAAGCCTGCTGATGGACCCAATCCAGAAGCACCTTCTTAACACTAAGAAGAACGGCTACCGTACTGACGTGGCGGATATGTTGGGATTGTTTATGGATCCTCTCAAGGATGCCGCTCAGCGCAGGGACAGCTTTGCTGCCATGCCGCGCGACCTCCGCGAGTTCTACGCCGCTGTGGCAAACCGTATGCCTGAGGATAAGCTCCCTGATAACTTCCGTAGTCTCCCTGACTACGACAAGGCACAGGTAGCCTCGGACTACTACAAGCAGTGGAGGAACACTCCTGGCGATGTACGCCCGGACCTCAAGGTAGAAGAGACGACTTGGAAGGCACACTACGAGAAGCAGCTCAGGGCCAACGAGGCTCTGCCCGGCTCTGACCGTAGTGGCAAGAGTCGTATCCAGGATCTGTTTGAGACCAAGTACAAGAAGACTCTGGGTCGAGACCCCTACTCACCGAACAGCATCCTAGATGGGCTTGCCCACCTGGAGATGGCTCAGTTGAAGCAGGGTACTCGTTTGGCTCCTAGTCGGTACATGGGTGACGTGGATAAGGCCGTGGCGGCCAACCCCGATCTCATGAAGTACATGGACTACAACCCCCAGCAGACAATGATTAAATTTATCTCCTCTAACGCCCCGAAGGCCTACGCCGCCGCTGCCCAGCAGCAGGCTCTCGGCATCAAGGGTGGGAGTACATTTATGATTATTGAGAATCTCCGTAAGCGAGCAGACCGAGGTCAGAAGATCCCTGGGGTAGATCCCAAGGACATGACCGCGTTCCTGCAGCAGCTGGATACTCTGGAAGGACAGGTACGAGGCGGATGGGACATGGCCCCCAGGGGCATGGAAGTTGCATCTGACTCTGACCGCTGGATTACCTCTCTGGCCCGTGGTGCCGTGGCTGCCGTCTCTGGCGGTAACTTCGCGCTCTCGGCCATTGCTGAGGTTATGTCTACTATGTTCAAGTCCTTGGGCCGCCTGATGATGGGCGACCTTTATGTCGTGGGTGACTTCTTTGCATCCATGAGCAAGGGCGAACGAGAGCGTATGCTCTACCAGGTCAACGGCTGGGAGACCGCTAAGATGGAGATGGGTATGAGGTCCCGCATGGGCGACATGGGTGTGGAAACCCTGGAAGACATGCTGGACAAGGAGTCTGGACGATCGGCTGTGGATCTGGTTGAGGACGGTACTAGGGGCATGCAGAGGTTTGCTATGCTCGGCATGCGCCAGATTACCGAATACTCCAGAACCATCTCGGCTCGCCAGGCAATCAGGGATACTCACAAGATGGCAGGACGAGCCTCGTTCTCCCGTCTGGGTGCCGCCTTCACGGCGCTGCCCGCTGACGCTACCCTGAAGCAGGTGAGGGGTGCTGCCCGCTCGGCAGGCATTGACCCAATGATGGCCGTGTCGCTTTATCAGAACGGGCTTTATAGCCAGAAGCTGATGAACAAGCTACAGGACGTCTTTGGTAACCCTCGGATTTTCAACAAGGAAGGAATTGTCAAGAGCGCTATGCTGGATGCGTTCCCGGGTGATATGCAGCTCCAAGCCGCAGCCACCCACATCCTCCAGTTCCAGAACAACAAGGTTAATCTGGACGCTCGTATCGGTAATAAGACGATGCCTAAGAACATCGTGGAGCAGCTCCTGTCTGCGCTTGGCCAGTACCCCAACCTCTTCTACTCTAGAGTGAGGCAGGGGGCGTGGCAGGGCGGAGCAGCAGGGGCAGCCGCCATTGCGATTCCTCTTCTTGTTGGTGAACTATATTATCTATTGGTGTCCGACATGGCCCGCGAGGGCAACGCGGACGCTCTGGACAGAATCAAGAAGGATCCCTCTGGGGTTCTCCTGCAGATGCTGTCTAAGGCCAACTTCATGGGCGGGGTCTCCCTGCTCCAGGGCATCGGGTTCAACCGTGGTGTCGAGTTGGCTAGGACTATTTCCGGAAACCCTGAGTTCCTTGAGGGAGCTAAGGTACATAACTGGAATGCCAACCCCGTCTCGGCGGCAGGCGTCTCTATGTTCTCCAACGGTGTCAGCAAGGCGGCCAAGGCCGTCGAGCAGGCCGTGGGTGGAGAATACAGCGAAGCAGCCATGACGGCTAAGGATCTGGCCCCGGTCACGGGTAAGCAGATCTGGCGCTACCTCCTGAACTATGAGCTGAGGGCTACCCCCGAGGGTAGGGCTATCATGTCCCAGATGGACAAGGTGCCCTTCAACCCCGATGGTCGCACCAGAGGCCGTAGGATCTCTTCTGAGGGCATGGAGGTTCCAAAGGAGCCACGGGCCCCACAACCGGAAGAACGCGCTAAGGAGGTCTCTACGGGCCTCCTGGATACAGGCGCTCCTCCTAAGGTCACTGCAGCAGACCTAGGCGACGCTCTATCAGGTGAGTGATATATAGTTAATATCTCCTAAGGGGGGTCCTGGACTTCGGTCTAGGGCCCCCTTCGAGGGGTGTAGAGTTCAGGGCCCAATCTAAGAGGGGAGTAAGAAAGACTAAGTATGTACTAAGGCTCTTACTTAGTTATCTAAGATGTCCTAAGAGAGAGCCTAAGTAAGGGATACCCATCCCCAGTTGTTAACCCAGGGGGAGGCTAAGGCATACTTACTTAGTATCGAGCTGGAGATCGCCTGGTCGAGAGCCAGGCTATCGTGTTAATTATCCATCACTGGTCAGATCCCAGCAGCTGTCCCGGCCACGAGTACCATATCTAGTGCCCTACCTCAAAGGGGTCAGGTATTTACAGAGGCATATCATTAAGTAATTCCCGGGGATTCCCCCCGTACCCCCCGATAGCAAGATAGCATCGCCTAGCGGCTCTCTAAGCTCCGCTTAGGCACCGAAGTGATACCCGAAGGCAGCACTATGACCCCAGCGTGGGGGAAGACTGCCTTGTTTCTAAATGCAAGGGAAGTCGCCTAGCGGCTCCCTGCGAGGCTACGTCCTCACTATCACGAAAGGTTCTCGCCATGAACACGATCAAGAACACCAGCATCACCCGTCTCCGCAACGCTGCCCGTGCCCAGGGCCTCTCCATCGTCGTCCAGGACATGGACCCCATGTCGGACGTCGTCCGCCTGGTCGCCGTGAGCACGTGGAACAACCGTCCCAACTCCGTGAAGAACCGCGAGGCTGACACGCGCAAGGCGTTCGCCTCGTTCTTCGAGTCCTGCGACGCCGCCCAGAAGCTCTGGGTCAACGGTGAGTTCCGCTTCGAGAAGACCGCTGGCCACCTTGACCGCCGCTACGTCAGCGGTGAGTTCCTGAACGTCCGCGGATGACGTTCCCATGCCCTCGCTTCGGCGGGGGCTTTCTTTGGTGGTGGACATGTTGTTCACTATCATCAATAAACCCCCTTATCGGGAGTCCTAGCCATGACCAAGTCCAAGAACACTGCGATCACCAACCTCTGCATCAGCCTCCGCGACGCTGGCGTCACCTACGAGCTGCACGACTCCAACAACGAGGTCGTCTTCACCGGTGGCGACATCCGTGGCTGGTTCAACGGCCTCACCACCGTCCAGATGGTGTGGGTCTCCCGCCACTTGGTCACCAAGGGCTCGTCCAACCGCGGTGACATCCGTCGATCCATCCAGTGGTCCTGAGACCAACCCTTGCCCTGCGCCTCCGGCGTGGGGCTTTCTTTGGTGGACCACGCTGGTTCACTATCACTCAACGGGCGCACAGCCCATCTCGAAAGGTTTCTCATGTCCCTCATCTCCATCTGCAACACCGTCGAAGCCGCCGCCACCTCCTCCAAGGACGACGTCCTCTTCACCGCTGTCTGCGACCTCCGCTCGGTCGTGCTCAAGGGCAACATCACCGTGGACTCCGCCAGGATGGCGCAGATCCTCGAGGGCCTCACCTACGGCCTCGACCAGCTCCCTCAGCGGTTCCACCCCGAGTGGATGGTCAAGTGCATGGCCGCCATCCAGGGCATCTGCCCCGACGCCACGTGGAAGACGTGGCAGCGGCTCAACGGCTGCTGACCCTGATCGCCCTCGCCCTCGTGGCGGGGGCTTTCTTTGGTGGTGACGATTCTGTCACTATCATCATTAATCGGGCCGTTGTGCCCATCTCGAAAGGTTTCACAGATGACCAAGTTCTTCACCGGCGCTCCCTCCAACTCCGCCTCCTGCGTCCTGCTGGACACCGTCCGCGACGAGTGCGTGGGAGGCCGGGTCTGGAGCCTGGTGTCCACCCGGGACATCAGCGGCAACACCATCTACGGCGTCTCGTACTCCGAGACGGACCTTGTGTGGTGGTTCCCCACCCTCTGCGAGGCCAGTGCTCACATCGAGCACATCAACAACTGCGATCGGATGACCTTCTGATCCCTGCCCCGCTTCGGCGGGGCTTTCCTTGGTGGCACCGCCGTGGTGCCTTGCTTGTTTCTTGTTCTGGAGATTAATGTAATGATCACGCTTATCTACCGTGACGTTGAGTCCTTCGCCATCGTCGCCGAAGAGACGTTCGACTGCTGGTCTGCTGTCGAAGAGGCATCCGACGATGCCAAGCTGGCAGGCTTCATCCCCGAGGTCCGTCTCTGAGTCGTCCACTATCATAGGAGGTCACCATGACCAACGACAAACGAAAGGCGTGGCACGCCGCGTGGGCCGACAAGGCCGCGTGGGCCCACTTCCACGCCGGGTACAGGTCCGACCTCGTACCCTTCCTTCAGACCTGCGCCCGCGTACGGGCCACAGGCTCGCCCTCTGGGCCCGTGCACATGCACAGGGTCTACGAGGACCTCGGCCGCGTGGACTGGCCTCAGGGCCCGTCTACGTGGATCCTCGTGGACGCTGACGGCAACTGCCGTACGGTGACCACTCGCCAGTCGATCGGTAACCACGAAGGCTACCGTATCTCCATCGAACGGAAGTCTGGCTGCCAGGCCTTCCGCGTCACGCACCGTAAGCGTGACATGCTGGCTTCGACCAGCACCCTCGCCAACGCGCCGATCAAGGCTCAGCTGGCGTTCACTGCCCGTCGCGCCTCTGCGGCTGGCGACCTTATCTGATTGTAATGTTTACAGTCAGTTCTCCTCGTTCAGAAAGGTTTCTTCCGATGACCACGACTTTCACTATCACTCCCGCCTCCCTCGCCTGGTACTGCGCCGGGGATGCCGACCGCACCGCCGCCATGGGCCTCTCCGAGATCCCGGCGTTGCCCGAGAACGACCGTTCACTGTCACGCGAGCCCAAGGGCGTCGGTGCCAACCGTAACGTCATCAGCCACTCGCCCTACGAGATGACTGGTGCCGTCCGTGAGATCCTCGATGCCCTCGCTCCGCAGGGCTTCAGGATCAACGAGCGCATGCTCCGATGGGCCATGGCTCAGGAGCCCAACGACGACCGAGCCCGGATGCTCGGTATCATGG
>UEXM01000967.1_pt1 | contig 26950 bp, 26 predicted proteins | sample 1796661 | NCBI WGS metagenome assembly UEXM01 (sample SAMEA4772469, study PRJEB27181) | metagenome
GCTAAACTTCTGATTTCAAGTGTGTCATCAGAACTTAAGTTAGCACCAAAGGTAATAGTTGTAGTTCCAGCTGCAGTAGATACTGTATATGAATCTACATCTGCTGGTGAAGAAGCAACCTTACGCATCAACAAACCGTTCTTGAATGCCATGACAAAGTTGTCCATCAAAGCATTAACTTCATTAGCTAAAACAAAAGCTAATGTTGAACCGTTTGGTGAGAAGATGTCTTGTCTTGCTTGGAAACCAAGTTTCGCTTCAACGATAATACCATCAGCTACAGTAGATGAAGCATCAACCGCACCATCAGCAATCTTTCCAGCGGTAACAGCATCAGCAGCAATCTGGCCTGAACCAACACCTAAGTCAGCAATCTTAACACCTGAAGCAGATTTAGCAAGAGTAGAACCATCAAGGTTCAAATCCATTGTTTGTCCAGCAGAACCATCGAAAGCAGAACCAATAGCAAGTCCTTGTCCAGCAGCAAGAGCATCAAGTGATGTTCCTAATGCTTTACCAGAGATCGTGCTGTTTGCCAACTTTGCATTGGCAATAGAACCAGCAAGCTTAGCGCTTGAGATACCAGCATCAGCAATAAATAAACCTGATGCATCAACGCTAATCGTTCCACCTGATTCTGATTTAAGTTGTGTAGCTAAACCGTTAGCATCTTTAACAAGACCTTTGTTTGCAAACAGCTTAAGGTCTAATTTGTTTGAGGAAAACTGAAGTCCTGGGTTTGTGGCAAGATCGACTGCAATGACATCCGGATCAGAATCAGTAATGACAATACCGTCACCACCAGAAAATGCATCTGGAAGTTGTCCATCGACATAAGCTTTATTGGCAACATCTGATGCTGCAGATGGAGCGGCACAGATAAACGAAGAAGCGGCTCTTAAGTCAAATGACCCGCTAAGATTAATGTTAGAAGCTTCAACCGTTGCGGCTTGAATTTGACTACCTCTAATTTGAATAGTATTTGGCATAATAATTCTCCTGTGTTATGCTATTTGTTCAACTCAACTTTACTGATGCGGCTTCTTCTTCTATATATATCAATCATCAACACCTTGTGGATTTCCTTTTACAGAATATATTACTTGAACATTATCTGGTGATGCTGGAATAAAATCTACTGTAAAACTTGTCTCACTTCTTGCGATGATATCCGGATTTACTATTAACCCGTTATAATAAACAAAGATTTTTTCCTCATCTGCTGGTTCGCTTAAAGTAAATGATGCTGTGATGCCATCGATTTGGCTGCTTACATCTTCCCATCTTAAATCAGATCCTATGGTATCTTTTGTAATGATGTAGGGTGAAGGATAAGAAACTCTACTCATACTTCACCTCCTATTCAACCCATGTTATTTCGCACTCCGAAACTGTAAATGTGCCAGTGTCGGTTTTTACGAACAAATAAAAATCATCTGTGTCATTTGCAACAGATGCATCAACTAATAATGTAATAGAATGTTTTCCAGTTCCATCAACATCCAGTTGATCAGAAGATATTAGCACTGCAGTAGGAGCGACGATTTGTTCGCGTCCAATGCTATCCCATGTGCCTTTAATGGTGATATTGTTTGTCCCACCGGCAATGGTTCCTCTCATTCTTATAAGCTGTAGCTTACCGCCGAAATAGCCGCCAGACTTTCCTGGCGATGGATAACCTGCAGACCCATCAGTGTTATTTAAGTTTAAATGTATCGAAGTTCCTACAGCAAATGCAGTCCCAAACGCGACATTCAAACTATTATCAAGCGTCCTGTGTATGAACGCGCCAACTTTTGGCATAATGTTTCTCCCTCTTCTACTTCTGAGATAGTTTTATTTTATTCTTGCGACACGGTAATACGACCACTTGTAGCAGTTATATCAACAGATCCACCTTCGCACTTTACTGTGCAATAAAGCACATCAGTATCTTGAACAACAATAGGGTGTGCAATATGAAACGACACAATACATTTTGTTGTATCAAACTTAGCATCTGAATAAAGGCCAGTTCCAAAATGCACGATATCAGTAAATGCTGCATCTTTTGCTATTAGAATTTGAACTTCTTCTTTATCAGCTTTAGCAGGTACTGTTCCTGTTCCAACAAAAAGTATTTCTTCAATAGTTAAGGGACAATCTGCACCGGTGTTAAATGGTATGTTAAGATCTGAAACGGCTATTTGTGCATTTTCAGCTATTACCCAAGTATTATCCCATACAGCATTGTTATTAATCCCATCTGCCCAAGTTATGGTTGTTGTAGTTCTTGCATGTTTTTGTATTGGCATTACTTCTTCCTCTTCTTTTTTAAGTATTTTATTGCTTTTTCTTTCGCCTTTTCTGGCTTCACCTTAGGCATCTTTTTTTTCCTAACAGCATCCAGGTCGGATTTAGTTATCTTGTTGCGCGGTTCAGTTATCCTCGCTAACTTCTTCTGCTTCGGGCTGTATTTCTTGAATGGCATCGTCGCCTCCTGTTGGTTGTAGAGTGCATGTTCCCCATTGGCTACCTATTACCAAGGCACCACCTATAAAAGCTACACTAAGTTTATTCTCGTTAATCCAGTTAATAATCTTTTCCATTACTTCTTCCTCTTATAACCTGTTTTTTTCTTTGTTGATTTCTTCTTTGATTTAGATGGAAAGTCGATTGCACGGGCTTTGCCGCCTCGCAAAACAGAATTAACACGAGCCATTGCCCACTGATGGGATGACATTCCTTTGCGTGATCCTGAAGATGCATATGCTGCTAAACCTTTATCATAACTTTTCTTAAGCTGTGATGCCGTAAATTTTTTACTTTTTGCGGCTTTTTTTCTTAAGGTTCCCATTACGCTTCCCTTTCGTTTTTTTGCTTTTGCTTTTGGCACGGACTTTCTCCTCCATTTCTTCTCGCATCTTAAATGCTGCTTGTTTGTTTCCTGATTTGTAAAGTTTAGCAGCACGAGCCAGCTTTCTTGCACGAGCTGACCCTTTTGGTGCTGCATACTGTTTCGGTAAAGCCTTTACCTTTGTTTTCTTTTTCACTTTTTAGCCTTTCTTTTTGTGCTTTTCTTCTTCTTAGCTGCTTTCTTCTTCTTCAATCTGTCTGCTGCTTTCTTTGCTGCTGCTTTTCCCTTCTTGGTATAAGCATATTTTTTTCCACCTACTTTTGGCATGATGACCTCCTACAGTCGTTATGTTCCTCACAATGAGGATGAATTTTTGGCTTCCTGGCTGGAGGCCGTTTTGGAATCGGTTTCTTTGGCTTGGCTGGGACTATATGCTTTGGCATTATTTTCTCCTCTTGCGTGCTACGCCGCCTTTTGTGCCTGTTGTTTTCTTTTTGCCACCTGCTGACCACAAGTCGCGACAAGCCCAATATGATGCTGTTAGTTTTGATTTCTTCTTATCACAACCATGTCTGGCTCTAAATGATTTACGAGCACCCTTGCTGTAGTTATGTCCATAACCTGTTGCACCATAATGTATGATTTTTTCTTTACCACCTTCACAGGCCTTAACCACCTTTTTCTTCTTTGGATTTGGTGATTTACGAGGCTTGTTGCATTTCATCTTCTTTTTATTCAGCTTTGTAGCCATAGCTCTTCTCCATTTCTTTAAGTTTGCTTGCTGCCTGTCTAATTTGTCTGTCTCTTACTTCCCATTCTTTTGGCACTCTAACTGGAGACTGCCTACCAAATAAATATAATGCTGGTGTGCCGTTTTCTAAGTATCCAAACTCAGATCCTGGCGGAACCACACCACCTGCGATCAATGCTGCTGTTGCATCTTGCCCCATTCTTTGTGCGCCTAATGTTGCCATTAACAGAGCATCTAACCTGAAGTTATTATAACCCGATTTAGAAGCAAATCGATATTGAAAGTCTGAGAATTTGGCAGAACCAGGAACCTGTGATCCGATAGGTCGCACTTCTAAGTCATAGCGATCAACATAATATTCTGCAGGTGATTCTGTATCAGGCCTTCCTAACCCCATCGATCTTAGCGCTATGTTTTCACCAGGCAATCCAGCTTGTCCTGATAGAGCTTGACCTACATCAGTCATAAAAGGTGCATCAATATTACCTGCCATGTGTTGTGCTTGTAGAATTTGATAGACTGTTTTTGGTGGCACACCTTTTTTATAGTCCGGATCTAAATCTCTTATTACATCTAAAACAGGTAGATAAAAGAAATCCATTGCAGCATCTACTGAGGTCGTTACGGTTGTTTCTGGATCGTTTTCATACACATTCATACCGAATCCAATAGCTTGTGAATACATCATCATGTTTGATGTCCAAGGATTACGGAAGTATGTATCAACATAGTCGCTGTCAGGATCTGATTTTGTCAAGAAGAACGATTGTAATGTTCTATCACCTACATATTCATAAGCACCATAATAACGAGCAGCTGATCTTTGCATTTGACTTAACTTACCTAAGCGTGTTATAGCATTAGGTTTAAATAGAGCTTTCACTGTTTCAGCAGATGTTCTATACATAAATGATAAGTAAAGCAAACCACGAGCACCAGCTTGCTTTGCAATCGGTGGTAATGCACCATAATCTAAGAATGCATTCTTTGCAATATCAGCAGCTTGTTCAACAGTTTTACCTTGTTTTAGCTGGTCAAAATACATTGCTTCACGAAAGTAAAAGTCTGTATCCATTGCAAACTTCATATGTGGCGAACTCTTCTTAGCTCTAAATCCAGCCTGTGATGCTATTAAGTCATCAGCTGCATACATTATACTTTTAGCATTTTGGCCACCTAATTTGGCAGCATCTGCTCTTGCAATAGCTTTTATATCGGCCAACAGCACATCACTTAGTTGTAATGCAGAGTTTGATGATCCAATACTTACTCTATTAAGTGATTCATAAGCTTGTCGATAAGTTATATTAAGAGAACCAGGTATGATTTCATCAGGTGCGGTTTGCACCATCTTTCTAAAATATCTTGCACCGGTCGGGTTAGCTAATCTGTTTAAGGAAAACTTCGATGCATTTGCATTATCAAGTGTTATAGCTGCTATAGCAGGTGCAGATGCAATGTTTTCCATTTGATAACGAAAGTTTGGTAGATACTTACCACCAAGTTGGCCTGAAACAAATGATCGACGAATATCACCTAATGTTAAACCTAATATATTCATAACTGAATTTAATGCATTTTGGTTTTCTGGTCTCGATAGCTGTTCAAACCCTCTGGCCAGCTGACCTAATGATTTAGGATCGCCTAACATTGTTTTGAGTTCGTTTAGTTCTGCTCTTGTATTTGCACCCACAATACCAATAAACTGTTCATTGAATAGTGTTTCTTGTGTCAAACCTATTTGTTGCGCAAATACAACAGGATCTTCAGCATTACCTAAACCAGCAGCACGAACTTGATTGTATAAGTCAGAATCTCTACGACCATAAAAAGCACGAAGTCTATCTTCAACACCAGCCCTTCCAGTTGCTCTTCCTATACCTGGCAGCTGCAGCTGGTCTTTCTCACCATAAATATATCTAACAGTTTTTGCTACTTCATCATTAGTATAGCCTGAGGATTTCATTAGCGCACTAAACTCTTCTCTTGTTGCAAGATATGGATTGTATGTTATTGGATCTTGAATTCTGTTAATAGCAGTTCGAAGAATTAGGTCAGCTTCTTTCTTAGATTCTACACGAATACTACTTCTTGCAACCTTTTCTGATATGACTCTTTCAATGCGTCGTCTTGCCATACCATTTGCTGCAGCTACAATAAATGTGCCTTCAAAATCAATACCTGTGTTAATACTAGCAGGTAATCCAGCCTTCACTAAATCTTCTGGCACTGACACATTTCTTCCCATTGCAACAGTTGCTGTTGTATCTGCATATCTTCTGTTTTGTGCTAAGAATGTAGCCATAACTGTTTTGTAATCATCAACAGACTTGATTGCTACTTCACCTACTTCATCAACAAACTTTAAAGATATCGCTAAATCAGCCAAGGCAGCTGCATCCTGTGCTTCTAATGCACCAAAGGTAATACGACCTAAATCTTGTAGTTGAGCTGCTCCTATGGCCAACTCTGTGTCTGGAAGAATACCTAATGTAATACCGCTTGGATCGCTTTTCTGGCTTTGCACCATCATTTGAAACAATCCTCTTTCTTGTATGTTGCCTACACCTGGGTTTTCTGATGCCCATTTAATATAGCCTCTAACAGTAGGTGTTATAACTTGTTCGATTCTTTCTACTTCACCTTTTGCTGCTATTACTGCTTGACGCATTTGTTGTTGTTCAAATGTGACAGCATAAACCGGTGCTTCTGTTATATTAAATGCACGACCAACATATGTTTGACCAACAACTTCTTTCGCTTTGTTGATTAACTGAGCAGGTGATCGTCTAATACCAAAAGCATTAAGTCCTAATCTTCCTAATTCAGCTATAGTTTGGCGACCATTACGAGTAGCAACCAAACCTATCATTGCACCAGAACCAAGATCACCAGCCAGTGTAGCAATAGAACCAGCAACAACACCTGGTTGAAAGTCTTTTAATCTAAGTTCTGGAGCTTTTGCTATCTTTTCACCAATAACACCACTATTAAAGAAAAGATCTGCACGATTATTTGCACCTACTTGTAATGCTTCCATCTCTAAGATTCTTGCATCTAAATACATTTCTTCAGCAGCTGTAAGTGCTAAGTTATTGTCTGTTTTCTCGATGATTGTTTGTAGCTTAACATCGCGTCTGAGTGTTTTATTAGATACACCTTTAAAATAATCTTCATATTTACCATCGACGCCACCATAAACTCTTTTTATAGTTTGATGTCGATCTAATAAATCTTTTTGATTCTTCTTCATCCACTTTGTTGAAACACTTATGCGATCTGTAAGTGCTGTATATTTATCCAAGTTAAAGCGTGCAAGTCTTTCAGCACCTGCTTCTACTAACTGTTCATATGAAGCAGCAGATTCTGCAGGTCTTATGACACCTGATGCTTTTATTGGTGCTTTAGCATCAGCAGCTACACCTGGTAAAGCGCTAAGTGGTGCTATTGTATTATCTGCTCTACCGTATCTTAATCCACCTTCTCTTAAAACAATGCGCGCCATATCTCCATACACATCGTCTTTTGTTGCCATCTTTTGTATGACACCATCCATATCATCAGCAAAACGAGCTAAACCATCTGGTGATAATCCATCAGCTTTATCTAATAGATCTTGTGTCATTTGGTATTGACGACCATTCATTTGATCTAAAGCTCTTATCTCATCGTCTGGTGTAGAAGCTTTAGCTCTTATTTCTAATGGCTCATCCGCAAACCGTGCTGATAAAAAGTCATCATAAACACTTTGACCTACTTCTTGTGGTGTTAAGTCAGCTTTACGAACTTCTTCTAAATTTACTTTATGTATATCAGTTATATCGTCTTGCAATCTTTTAGAAAACTTAGGAAATACTTTTGTATATTCTTGCTGTGTATAAGAAACTTTATTACCTAAGTTATCGATTAATACTGCTTTATCAGGCTCACTCAAATACGGAAGTGATCTATCGATTTGTTTTGCAGTTCGTTGCTGTGCTTTTATTAGTGCTGATCTATTAGCTTTAGGAACAGCCGTTTCAGCTACTTGCGTTGCTTCTGCTCTTACTTGATCGCCTCTTTCAAACCCCTTAGCTCTTCTTACTCTTGCTCTTGCAATATCTTTTGCAGCTTCTACAGCGACAATATTGTCAGCGGCTTTTTCAGCTAAATAAGTGTTTGTGCTAAATGTCGATTCAAGCATTCTGGGTGGTCTTAATACATCTGCTGCAGCAGTTCCTTTAACAGCACCTTTAAGTGAAGATATATCAGCAGCTGCTCCAATAGCTTTACCTGCTACACCATAACCTGATTTAGCAATATAACCTGGCACTTTTAATAGTGTGCCGTAAGGTATAAATATTTCTGCTGCTGTTCCTATCAAAAAGTTTTGGTCTTGTTGATCTAATCCAATGTCTGGTCGTGATGGATCTGTTGAAGGTGCTTGTCCGTATTTAGCGAAAGCATTACCCATTGTATAACCGGTTGCTGTTTCTAATGCAACTTCTTTTAAATAAGCATCAATAGGAAAGTAGCCTTCTGCTTCTTCTGTTAAATCAATAGAAGCTGCATCATAAAGCTGTCCTTTTGTAGAATTCTTTGGCTCACCTATTACCGCTTCTAATCCTTCTTCTAATGGGTTGTTAATCATTCTAAAAGGTAATCCAATATCACGAATGATTGTCATACCCATAGATTCTGTAAGCTCACCAAACTTTTCTTCTGTTGTTGCATCTTGGACTACTGGCAACACAGATGTCATAGCAAATTCTTTTACCTGTGCAATCAAATCTTCACTAGGTAGTGAAAACTCTGGTTCTGATAACAACTTATCTCTATCGTAATAGTGTCGTGGCTCCATACTTAAAACATCACGAATCTCAGTTCTTACATTTTCTACTGCTTTTGTATCGATATAGTTCTGAAAGTTAGGATGCCTGATTGCATTAATGTTTGTGCTTAATACATCATCTCTAATTTGTTGCTTTTCTGATTCTAACTGTGATAAAAATAGCTTCTTAGCGATAGGATATGTATCTCTTTGTTCTTTAGGTAGTGCATAATAATCATCACTATACAGCGCAAAGTTATAGTTGGCTATCCTTGATCGATCTTGTGCATCTTTTTGTTGCATCTCTTCGCGTGAAACTAATGTCTGAGGTTTTAGCGCTTCAAACATGGCTTCACCAACACCCATATCTCTAATAGATTCTGGATCTCTTTGTAATCTACCACCTACAAAATCTTGTCCTGGTGTTCTAAATGTAAGTGGTGTTGGTGGCATATTGAATGGATCGCCGGCTTGTCTTGCTCTACCTGGACCGGTATAAGAATCCATTCGTAATCTGGCTCTTTTTTCTGCTGTGTCTGCTTGTCTGGCTACTGCATCAGCTTGTTGTTCCAAAGCAGCTGTATCTGTGTTTGGAAAGTCTTTTATAAGCTGTGCCAGTGCTTGCTCTTTAACTTGTGCCTGTGTAGGAAAGCCTTCAAACTCTTGTTGTTGTGCTATGCTTTGTCTTGTTTTCGATCTTCGTAGTTCCAAGTCGTTTAATGTAGGTCGTCGTTCATTGCGAACCATCACACTTTCAGATTCAGGCACACCTTTTCTGAGTGTAGGTGTTATGATTTGTTCGTTTTTATATTTTTCATAAGATCTTAATTCAGCAGCGTCTCTATTTTTTCTGGCTTCTTGTAGTTCTAATGCACCAGGTGGCTTAAAACCCATCAGTGCTTCATAGTTTTTTGCTGACTCTATCTTCTTTTCTTCTTCTTCTATATCTTTATAAACCTCATCTACCATTTCTTCTTCTGTAAAATATAGATTTATACCAGGAAATGTAGGTTCTGCTCTTTGTGTGCGTTGTTGTAAGTTAGCAACAGACTTTTTAAACATTTCTTTTTGAAGATCTGTGAGCTCCATAGTGGGTGGTGGTGGTGCAACAGGATCTGTGCCTTCTAACTCTGCTCTTTGCTCTTTGGCTTGTTGTTCTAATAACTGTCGCGACTCATTTTGAATTTGTCGATCCAACATTTTAGTATCATAATACTGAATAGCAGCAGCTTCACCAAACTCAGTCATTAAGCGTTGGTATTCTTCTTGTTCAGGTAATGTTAATAAATTCAGTTCTGGTGGCATTTATTTTCCCGTGGCATTAAAGTATTCTAAAGCTTGATCATGCTGAGCTGAGCCTTTACCAAACTTTTGCTTTTTGACGCTTCCATCTGTAAATACAAACTGAACTGTATCAGCATCAATAAACTTGTATCCAAAGCCTGAGTCTTTACCGCCCTTGTAATAAGTCTGGCCAAATACTATCTGTGGTGTTTCACCACCTGCTGTTTCTGCTGCTACTGGTGCTGGAGCTACTTCTTCAACTTCTTCTTCAGAAACCAAAGCTTCTATTTTCATTCTTTCTTCTTCATCTTTAAAAGCGAAGCCATAAGCTTCTATTTGCATTCTTTCTTTTTCATCTTTTGAGGCTTGTATTGCTTCCATGATTATTTGATCAGCATTTTCTGTATTGATTGCAGGATATAAACCATCTGCACCTGGTGGCGATATTTCCTCTGCCAGTGTCATGATTTTAGGTTGTAAGGCTGCCAACTCTTCTTTAGTTCCTGGCGGAACCTCACTATCGGGTGGTTTTGGAATAATATCTGCTGATACCAACTCGTTTCTTCTCTCTTGTGATTTAATCAACAATGCTTCTCGATCTGAAACCGCCTTTTGTTGTGCTTCAATATCTTTCTTGATTCTTTCTTGATCTTTTCTTAGAGCTCTTGAGTCCATCGCGATTCTTAATTTGTTTCTTGTAGATGTAAGCGGATTTGCTATTGCTTGTTCGCCTCTCATGATATAACCTAATACTCTTTTCTGAGCCTCTAAAGCTGCTTCTGAGGCTGCTTCATCACTTAAACCAGTATTTCTAAACCTATCTTCTGAAAATACTTCTGCGGCCTTCTCGTGTATCTTAAAATCTATAGGTTTGCCAGCCTTTTTGGCTTTTTGTGCAGCATAAAACAAGTCATAAGCCAGTTCTCGTTCTTCTCTTTCCAAAGATCCTTGCTCACCTGGTATGTTTTTACGACTTTGTGTCATAAACTTAACTTGACTGGGTGCAACCATTGCATATCCTTGAGATATTAGTTGCATTTCTGGTGGTAAAGATTGATATACTTGATCCATACCTGCTGATCGTCTTTGTTCTCTTGTTTGTGGTGAAAACTCTGTGCTGTAAATTTGTCTGGCTCTCATCATTGTATCTTCAGGTGTTCGTCCTGCTATAGCTGCTTGTTGTCTTAATCCTGCTTCTGCAGCTGCTCTTTGCTGTTCAAGAGGATTTACAGCAGAACCTGCTTTAGATAATCGTTCATCAGCTTGAGCTTGAGTCATACCTTCAGGAAGTATAACTTTACCTGTTTCAGTATCGTAATCTAATCCTGCCAGCTTAGCAGCTGATTGCATTTGTTTTCTCGAAACAGTTGGACCACCTGCTTCATTCAGTGCTTGAACTCTTTTCTTTTCTTTATAAGCAGCAAGTGTGTCAATATCACCTTCATTAACACCAAAGTGTGTTGCAACTTGGCCTTTTAGTTTAGTATCTGAGTTGAATTTTGCTAATGCACCGCTACCTTTTCTGGCAGCAGCAGCTTTCATATTGTTGTATGTTAAGGTTGCCAGTGCATGTGCTGTATCAGAGCCTTTTACTTGAGGGCTAATTTGTCTTAACATTCTTCCAGCAGCTGCATTAGCTGATGTGGCACCTGAAATATTAGATGCAAATGACTCTGACTGTTGCATAATATTAGCTTCATAAGGTGTAGTATCAAAACGCTGATCTACATTTCTTTGTGCTGTTAATGTTCTGGTAAATGCTGCATTTTCTGTGCTATTTTCTAACTGTAATAGACTCAAATATCTGTCAAAATCTTTATTTGATTTTGCATTTTGTAGCTTTGCAATGTTATTGTTAATATTTGCCAGTTCTTTTTCATAAAGCTTTGCTAATATTAGTGCATTTGCTTGTTCAGCACCCGCCATTTGCTGAGCAAGAGCGATTCTTTGTGCATGAGTTTGCAAATATGAGTTGTAATATAACTCACCGGTTGTCGTTGGTTCTGCCATTATTGTCCTCCACCAGGTGTTCCCATGTATGTATTGTAGAGATTAGGGTTCATCATAAATGGATTGCCACCTCGCATTTGGTTTTGCTGCATGTAAGGATTATAGTTGTATCCATAAGGATTGGCATATCCACTAATTTGACCTAACTGTTGTGCTGCTGGATCCATTGCACCTCTTGATATTAGTTCTTGTTGTGCAACAGCCTGACTTCCCATTTGCAATGCTTGACCGGTTGCTTGAATACCACCACCTACTAAAGCAGCTTGTCTATTCTGTTCTCTAATATCTTCATCTCTTTGTAGCGCACGAAGTTCTGTTTCTTGTAGCTGTGCTTGTTGCAGATTTACCATCTCAACCTGACGATTTGCATCAGCAACGGCTCGTTGTGCTTGTTCTTCGTTTGTTCTTAATCTTCTTAGTTGCTCACCACTGTCTCCCATTGCTGCTTGCAATGCTTGACTTTGCTGCATTTGTTGTGCTGCAATGGCGCGCTGAGGATCTACGAAAGATGCCATATATGCTGATTGTTCAGCTCCAGTTAAACCAAGTGCATTAGCTTCTTGTAGTCTCTTTAGTTCTTCAATGCGTTCTACTTGAGATTCAAGAGGCCTGTTGGACATGTATTGTCCTGCTGCTTTACCTACACCTGCTAATAGTTGTGCGCCTCCGGCAAGCAGAAGTCCTGTTGTTATCGGTTCCATATGTGCTACCTCCTATGTATTGCTTAAAATTTTTCCTACGAAGTTGTGTCTCTGTAGTATGCATAAATGTTGATTTGATAGTAATGAATTGGAACTGTTCTTTCATTACTTCCTATTCTTAAACTATAACTATACTCACCAGCAGTCAAGAACTCTTGATGCATTGCGTAATAAGGTCGTCGTCTTTCCAGTGCGTATATACCACCATCATTAGACGCAGTCGAACTTACACCAAACTCAGACTCAGTAAAATTTACACCTTGTGTTGTTTTCTTTAAAACTGGATCACCAGTCCTCTTAAGAGTAAATGTGGTTGTTCTACCTGCTAAACCAACCTCAGCACTATTTCCACCATTATATTGTCTGGGATACGCTGTTATATGCACAAAGACATCTGCATCTTCTTCTAAGTAGAAATCAATACCTGTGCCTGAAGCACTTACCTGCTGCCCTGTAGTGTTTCCCAGAATATTAGCACTATGTCCAGCTGCTTGATTGCTACCTAATGTGCCTTGCACTGGTCCTGTTGCAAACTCATATCTGTTGTTTAGTGCAAAGTATTCACCTTTCATTACATGTCGCAAGCCAAATGGATTGTTAAGTGCTGAGGTGTCAATATCTACAGAGGAAACGCCACCATTAACATAAGACTGAAGAACATCAATGTTTTGTTCTACTGCAGATGCAACTATTTTTGCACCTACAGAAAAGCTATTTGGTGCTGTATATGCCATTATATGCTCCTTCTGCCTGAGGCAGGTGTTATTATTTCTAACTCTACTGCTGATCTTTCTAATACTATACTTACATCAACACCGTTTTGTGCAGGTGTTGCAGTAGGATCTGTTATTTGAGATTCTAAAAAGCATCCATCTGCATTTAAACGCCATGGTCCGCTAATAAACATTTGCACACCATACAGTGTTTTACCACCACCATCTGCAACATTTACTTCAAAGGTATGTTGGCCACAAATATTATGTGGGCCACCTGCTGATTGATAATCTTGTGTGCTAAAATCATATGTTTGATATGTAGCAAATCTACCACCACCAGATGCTGTTTCTGTTGATGTGACTAAATGCATAGGAACTATAGAACAGTGATCAAATCTTCTTGCAGAAAAAGCAAACTGAATATCTGAGTTACCATTGGTTAAATCTTCTGGTGCAAAGTAGTCATCATCAACATCGCCAGAATAAAAACCTGCATTGTCAGCAGATTTAAATTCATTATTGTTTAGGTTGCTACTGACTGTGTTAAACTTTGGATATATAAAATAATAATATTCACCTACTCCAATACCTGCAGTGGCATTATCTACTAAAACTGACATATAACTTGCTGGTGATGTTCGTGCTACATTACCATTGTGCAATATATCCCATACATTTACATTCCATTGCATCTGTATCTGTTGATGTTGTTTTAATCTAATACCAGTCGTTCCATTAACTTGCATTTTAGTGCCTTTATTAACAGCTGTATTGATTGCAAAAGTATTATCATGATTGATAGGATATTCCATAACAGCACTTGCAGAACCTGTTAAACTAAAATGTTGTCCTGAAGGTGATCCGGTGATAGTAAATGCATTATATATCCAGCCATTGTATGTGGAAGGTGCTGTTGCTAAGGGTGCAAAAGCTTGGTTATCTTGACGATCAACATAAAGAATATGTGGATTACCACTTAGATTTACCATGTCAATACCTTCTAATCTGGTATTTTGTGCATCTATGCGACCGGTTGATCCATTGATTGCTCCATTGTTGGCATTTGCTTCTGCTGCGTCTGTTGTTCCATTTGCTGGATAAAATTTGACAAGATTTACTTCACTCATTATCTGCTCCTATTATGCACTGATAGTTGGCCACCAAAGTAGTTCAGCACAACTGTTCCACTTGTATCTTCTCTTTGTGAAGGCACCTTACAATATACTCTGATTTCATGATTACCTTTACTTATTGGCACTTGACACATCATCTGAGTTGTATGGAATACAGGAAATATTTCACTTGTTCTACTTACTTCAACACCATCTACTTCTATTTTAAACTGTCTGCTTTTTCTTGCTACTCTTGTTGTTGTGCCCTTTACATAGTAATGAAAGTATTTAGGCACAAAGCTATTGATATGAAATCTTATAGTGGCCATACCTTCCTCACAAGGCATATTTAAAGCATTGCCTATAGGAAACCAAAACCCACCGCCTTCAATAGGTTCTGCTTCATATTTCAAACCGCTAAAACTATTACCTCTTGGGTTTCTTGCGCCACCTGCAAAGTTAGTATCAGTACTTACAGTCCAATCATCAGTAGCATTTATGTTATTTATCATTCCCCATCGACCAACAGACTTATCTTCAAAGTCATCATGCGTAATACTATTGACCGGTAGATTATCTCTATCCATACCGCCATTTATTATAGACACATGCTGACTGTAGTTCTTGTCATATTCTCTGGCACTTGTAATCATCGATCCAGTAATATTATTATAACGCCAGCGATAACTCATTTCTCTCTCCCTCGTATTGTTTGCATACCTTTCGATGTAAATTCTACCGTATAACCCATAATGATTAAAGGCTCTGTAGTTTCTATTTCTAATGCAAACTCTGACACTGCTTTTAAATCTACAGGTAAGCGTATTTGTGTTAGCAACTTATCTTGCCATACTGCTGTATCCCATACTGCTTCACTATCTTCTAATCCATCATCAACCGGTGTATATACAGGCTGAAAAGCATGATCTGGTCTTTGCATGATTGGGAATGATGTCGTTACGCCGTTTTCCCATTGCCTATCTTTATAAAACTTAACTAAAGGTTTTCCATTACCTGTTGTCAAGCAATACAAATAAACATACTTGATATGCTTTTTAATAAACGGATAACCTAAATCTAACCACTGTGTTCTAATCTTTGACACAACTGGTTGTCCATTTAAATATACTTTTTCTTCACCAGATCCTTGTGATACTGTTCCTGTCTTTTTAAATCTACTAATAACATATATACCTCTATTAGCACGAGTATCATTATCATAAGTCCGCCAATAACCATAAATTAGGTTTGCATCTTTATCAGTTGTAATACAGTTTATTGACCATTCTCTGTTTGTTCTTGTGCTCCAAGAGTCGCTATCTAAATGATAAACCAAACCTGTGTCTAAGCGATATCCATCATCCAAAGAGCAGTAGTAATGCACTTCTCTCCATTTTGCTGAGTATATACCAACAGCAGAAGGCAGCCTGTCCAACGATAATCTTTCAATATATTGCTGAATAGGATCACTTACTTTTTCTATGCCTAAATCGGCACCACCATCTAAACCACCAAAGATTCTATATACACCATCTTGTCCAAGAAACATAATACCTTTTGTTGGCACATTGATAATACAGTGTGGTGATTTAGTTCCAATACCGGTAATAAATGGAACCAGTTCGAACCCATTTAGGGGATCTCCTCTTACCAGGTCGATGGCTTGTTCTCTAAATACTAACAGTGCGTTATAATAAACTTCAAAACCTGTAATATCACCACCTTCTCTTGTGCCTACCTCAAAGAACGCAGAATCCCTGAAGGTGTCCGGTTGTAGTGGATTTGAATAATATAACCTTGAACCATCTGAAATGCCTCCATCGATAAACAGCGTGTTCTTAAATGTGGCTGTGAATCGGCCTCCGGCAGCTGGAAAGATAATAGAGTCTGAATCGTTAGGTGCTAATGCTCCAAGTTGTGTATCTGGTTTATAATCTACATAAATATCGTCTGTATTGTTGGCAACCAGATCTAAGAAAAAGAAGTCAGTTCCATCATTGGCGGTTCTATACATTCTTCTGGCTATAGTGCCTGTAGGACCTTTAGGTATTTCCATTGCCACAACAGCACGGTTTGCATATTCATTTGTGCCTTTTGTAATATCAGCTGTTGTCCATCTTAAAACTGGTGTTGCTTCTGAGATAGGTGATTCAGATCCTGCTTCATTAACAAAAGAGCATTTATATCGATATCTATTTTGTCCATCAGATCCTGTAAGAAAACCTACACCTTCATAAACTGAGGATTGTAGAACAATGTTTCCACCTAACTCATCTTGTCCTAATTCAAAATCACCACTTGCTTCTATGTATGCCTGAGGATTATCTTCACCACCAGTAAATACACCTGGATTTATTGCATCTGGTGCGCCTGGTCTTCTGTCCCAACCTAATGGAAAGAGTCGATCACCACCTCTGTATTTTAGTGGTCCATCTACACCGTTTGTAATAACACAATATCTACCATAAGGTGTGTAGTTTGTATGGGCTTCATTGCGTGTAGGTATATGTCTATTACCATCTAAAGTTTGTGCAACTTGATTGTTTGCTTGTCCTGCTGCAGGCACTAAATACTTAAGTGATCCACCTTGCTCAAACAAAAACCATTGTTGTGATGAGTTATGTCGTTGATAACAGTAGATGCTATCGACAGAGTCATCAGAATAGATTGTGTTGGTTGCTGAAGTGTAAGGCCTATTAGTTTTATGGAAAAACTCTTCAAAGCCCAGGAAGTTATTCCAGGTCTTCGTATGAGCATCATATGTCATGTTCTCCATTAGTATAGTAGAGTTTGGTGCAGCAGGTATGCGTTCGTCTATACCTACAAAAGGTTTTACTTCAAATTTGCCTGGTGTTTTCATTATGCATCCGGTAGTCTGGTTAATCTTTGGAAAGGCTTAACTCTTAACGGACCAGAAATGTAGCTGTCTTTTATATAAAGTGCAGATCTTTGTGTTAAATACTTGTTATCGATCTTTAATAGTTCTTTGTCTGCTTTCTTTTGGTAATAAGTTGCCATTTCTGGATTATCATGCTTGATAAATAAATCAGCACAAGTTTGATAAGCTAAGTATCTATGCGTGTCATCAGGACATGCAGGTCTGTCAAAGTCGTCTTCCAATAAGCGAGGTGTGTAAATATATCGTATCTCTAAAGGTATAGATACAGCAGGGCGAGGATAGAGTCTAATTCTTTTACGATAACCAATATTAACACTTTCTCTTGCAAATCTAAAAAGATCTGAGATAGTGCTTATTTCTAAGTTATTGCCTTGATTCCAGCTAACTTGTGTTTCATCATCATCTATTAAGAAGAAGTTATATTGTGATGCGCCTGTATTTGGTGATGCTTTTGTTAAGCCACTTGACAGATCTCTAAAGAAATCTTCTTCATGTGGTAGTGTATCAGTACCTGTTATTTCTTTTAAGCGGACATAAAACTTCTTTCTTAAACCTGCAAAACCTTGTTTGGTTGTGTCAAGTGTGTTAAAGCGTGGAATCTGTGTGCCTGTAGTTTTAAGTTCAAATGGATCTGATAGTTGTGATTCTACACCTCTCCATACATATGACATTTTAAATTCATAAGTGCCTGCTGGCCATGCTGGAGAGTTAGCAACCGAATCAACAGTAAAATCTTTACCAGCACGCGGTGTAAATTGGTCTATGTCGATTGTGTGTTCTGGGTATCCATCATAAACAACGAATTCTGTAGGTGTTCCTGTTAGATCGTATCTTAAGTTTAACTCTTGGTCTCTTCGTCTTGTTAGGTTATAAATCATACCTAACGAGTTTGTTGTGCTACCTGCTTCTTCTAAGTTTCTAATACCAAGTTGCAATATGTCTGTGCAATCTGCAGGTAGTGTTATAAATCTTTCATTTACTGAGCCTACTATTGCATCTAATGTGGCTGAATCCCAATCAACCTGAGGTGTAGAGCTTAGTTTGGATAAAAATACTCTGTTTAAGCCAAAGTCTATTTTATCTATAATAAAGGTGCCGTTATTTGTGGCTGTTGCAGCATCTGTTAAAATAACAATGCTTCCTTCATGGGAGTTTCTAAATTTATCTACAAAGCCAACTTCTGCTGAATCTGTAGCATCTAATGCACTGGCTTGAACCCAGTTTCTTATTTCTGTTGCGTTTGATGTAATAGTTGCATCTGGTATTGTGCCATCTGGCATTGAATAGACATCAACAGTTTTTTGTGCAAACTCATAAGGACGACTTACAAACCAGTTTCTGTATGTTTCATTCAAAATTCTATTCACTTCTTGTCGATATGCTCTTACATCAGGATCATAATCAACTAACGAAGCAACCATCTCTCTTATTTCTTTTAAGTTCATGTTGTCCTCATAAAAAATGGGCCACGCCCGTTGCCAGGCGGGCCCACGAATTAATCAATCTAAGTTATATATTAGATTAAAACTGCTTGATTACCATTACGCCAGTCTGTGGAATCCCAGCAGCACTGTCAGCAACAAAGTCTGTCAGTGCATATCCAACGATTGGCACAGTGTCTGTATTCACATAAGCATCTGCTTCAGCTGAGACTGCAGAAATAGTTAATCTATCCCCTTTAGCAACATTTGATTTGCATTTAGCTAGCGAATGAACGCCAGCAACCGTGACATCCACTCTCTCACCTGCACCAGCAGCTGTTTGAGCGAATCCAACCACGCAAATGCTGTCAGTAGAACTTGAAATAGCAGGGATTACCGTGACGGCAATATCCCCTTCAGATTCTCCACCAGAAGTTGAGAAGTCAAAAGCAACCAAATCGCCGATTGCAATAGTTGCACCTGCAAGATAAGTTTCTGTTTGTCTTCGATTGGATCCGGTAATGCCGTAGTCTTCACCGTCAGCGTTAGATTGATCTAAGTATTGTAGTATTGTATTTGTAGCCATGTTATCCCCCTATTAGTTTGAACTGTAAAGACCGTGAGCGCCAAGGTGATCAACATACATCTGCATACGAGTGAAAATGTTAGCGCTTCTTGAAGCATATCCGGAGATAGATTCGAAGTCTTCCATTTCAAACTGTGCTGATGAGTCAAACCCAAGCTTTAGGTGGTCTGTGTTTAAGAAATACATAAAGATTTCTTTTGCATTTGCATCTGTTTGATTGTCCATGAACGGATCGTAATACATTCTTGCACCGTGGAACATTAATGAGAGACGACCACCATCAAGGCTGTCTTCTGCCATAAATCTTTCATTAGCAAAAAGTAGTTCTTTATACTTTTGATAAGCTGTTGCAGATGAAAGGATAACATTTGGAGATCCTCCACCAGGTGTAGCAGCTTGACATTGAATATAAAGATCGACCATATCTGGAATAGATACAGCTGCAGCATTTGATTTATATTGATTGTTGTAAGTAGTGAAAGTTGCAGTACTGATTCCACCAACTTCTCCACCTTGCGTATTCGATAAGAATCCACCGTTTCCACGAGTAGCTGTCGCTTTAAGTGTTTGTAGTTCTGAAAGAATAGATGAATCATCAGCAACGATTTGCTTTTCAACTTCTCGTTGAAGCATACCCATTACAGATTTCATTCTTGCTTCAGCAATATTTACGATTGCGCGCTCACCACGGTTAGATAATTCTTCCTTTTTGGTGATAACAACAGGAGCAACAAAGTCGCACCAGTTATATTCTGCTTGTCGTAAAGCATCTTTTACTGCGAGATTAACAGGTTCATACCCGTTTGAAAGCTGAGTTATTTGTGAATGTTCAGCTAAGATAAGTGGGATATTAAGTTTTTGCCCACCGTCATAAGTTTCTATACCGCCACTCTTACGCATTTCATTTAAAAGAGGAGTAGCCTTGAAAAGGTTATCTACTTCTTCATCTAAAAGAATACGGAGGGTGGTCGATAGAATATCATTTGATATAGCCATTATTTCCTCCGGCATATTGTTTTACACATATTGTATAGTTATTGTTTATTTTGCATTCATTAACAATCGGGTATTCCTTACGGAAGCCAAAGGTTATCCTCTTCGAATACATAAGAGGGCCGTTCAGGTTATGCATTATATTTTTCCTATTTTCCTGCATTTCTTTTTAACCAGTCATATATTTCACTGCCTCGTTTAAGATGTGCGGGTGGTCGGTTAGGGCTGAAGTCACGAGGCGTTCCTATTTTTAAACCTGCTTGTTGCATTTGAATCTTACGATTTCGGTTTTCTTCTTCTAAGGTTTGCAATCTATCCGTGTTTTTTCGTCCCTTGACAATATAATACGCATCTTCTAAAGATAAGTTATGATTTGATTGCAGCGCTTTGGCCACATCAACTTTCATTTCTTCTAAATCTGGGTGTTCAGACTTAAATTTATCTAACTTCATTTGTCGAACTTGCATTTCTTGCTGTTCTTGTATCGGCTGAAGTAGTTGTTCCATTCGCTTAGCCACTTCTTGCTCAATGCGTGATTCAAATGATTTAGTATCATAAGGATCTAATTCAACTGGATCTGCATCTGCCAATGCTTTTGCTTTCTCATAAACGCCTGAATCATTTAACGACTCAAACTGTGCCTGCAAGGCTTTTCTTTGTTCTGCCAACTCTTGTGTTTTTCTGGTATAATCAGCACGCAAGTTGCCTAATAATGTTTTGGCATCATCAGGTAATGCATCGACAACAGATTTAAAATCGACACCTTTACCTTCCGGTAAAGATAAATCACTTAACTCTTCTAAGGAAGCGTTTTGTGCTATCTTCATTTGTTCCAGTTTGGCCTGATTTACTGCATCAGCAATACGACTTTCTCTGGACTTACCATCATTATCTTTTGTAAATGCTTTCGATCGATCTTCGATAGCATCTATATCAGTTAATGTTGGTTCTGTTGTGTTAGCGGTTTCTGTAGCAGTGGTAGGTTCCGCAGCTTCTCCTACTACCGTGTTGCTTTCTTCGCTCATATATTCTCCTGTTGTTTTACATACGCGACATCATAATTTTCTCTAAGTCATCTTCAGACATTTCTGCCTTTTCCATTGCAGCAGGTGCTGCAGGTTCTTCTACACTTACTTCGACTTCCATGCTTGACCCTTGATCTACAGGTGGCTTTCTTAAGAATGCCTTAAATGCACGATCACCAGCAGCAGCATCTAATCTACCACGAGCCATCATTAAGTCTCTATCTGTTGCCATTCCATCTAACTCTATAGAGTATTCTGTGAATTTGGCATCGTCAAGTGCTTTGTTAATCATTGAAACATATTTTAGCACTGGGATAGGTAAAGAATCGACATCTTCTTCTACCATTTCTAACTGGGGAACTTGACCAAAGTTAGAAATAACTTTATTAACCGCTTCAATAAATCTATTCATACTATCTTTAGAAAAATCACCACGCGGTGCAATCTCTTCAGCTTTTTCATTTTCAGCCATATCAAGTGCTTGTGCTCGTTCCATTACTTCTTCAAATTTTGCCATGTTAATCTCCTTCCGATTAATGCTTATATTTTTTCCTATACATCTTGCATGTCTTTCGACACAAAAGTCTTTGCTGCAGCTGCAATCTTATCGCCACCTGCTTCTTTTAAGTTCTTTGTCCATTCTTCGCCTACTTTGTCTTGTGCTGTCAAACGCTCAGCTTGCTCATATATGTGTTGATCTGCTACAGATTGTGAAACTTCTTTGTATCCATTGCTTTCTGCATACTCATACATAGCGCGCTTGTCTTCAAAGTATCTACCAAATGCTGTAGAATAGTGTCCTTGACTATTATGCACACCATTAGCATGTAATCCTTTACCCATGATTGCAAAACTGGGTGGCACATAAACTTGTTCGACCAGATTACCACAACCTTCTGAGTTTTCTGTGTCATCCTTAGGGTTGAACTGCATTGGTCGATCATAATAGTCTGTTTGACCACAAATCATCTCTTCTAGATCGTCATAACTACACAGAACTTCCCATTCTGTTTGACACTTCTTGCATTCTACTTTATAAAAAGCCATCTTCTTCTTCTCCTATGATATAGATGTGGCGCCTGGTAAGACACCTTGTAAATTAGCTGGGCCAGCTGGTGTTGATTGCATCATTTCTCGAGCATCTGGTTGCACCGCCGAACCTGCTACATTAGCTTTTGCAGCTGATGCTGCTTGTATTGCTTCTTGATTTTCTTTCGCTTCAATAACAAAATCTTCTGGTAAGCCTAAAGATCGCACTAACTCTGCTAAAAGTGTTTCCTGAGGCACACCTAATGACTGCAGAAGTGGTATTGACTGTATAAACTCTCTCTTCTTTACCGATTCTGATAAGGGTGTAGAGGCTTGATCTTGTGCATAGATAAGAAAGTTTTCTTCAAGATCTTGTGGTCGAACAACCTCAGGACTATTACTAACCATAATCATATCAGCAGAGTTTTCGATCTCTAAGTAAAGCTGCAACATGTAAATATAAGTGCGACTTAATTCTTCAATCATGCTATCTCGCTCTCTTGCCAATCGGCCTACCTCTGACGAAGTATAAGCAGCAAGTGCAGCTATTTCTGTTGCTGAAGAACGAGTCGATTCACCACGAGTAAATGGTGCCAAGATGCTACCTTTATCTTTATCAGCTTGCACTTGGTTGTAATACATCTGTAGTTCTGGTGGTGTTGGGTTCTGAGGTAATGCAGTCATGACACCAGCCAACGATTCTTCATCTACTTCCACAAACAAGCCATCAATACCACTTGTAATCTGTGCCATTTGTTCTTCGTCAAGCACACCCTTCTTAACTAAATACTGTCGCGATGCTTTTCGCACTCCATTTGCTTGAAATGTTCTAATTAGATTAGTTTCATAGATCTGGTCATAGATTCTTCTCATTGCACTGTAGCCATCTATTGGTTTATCAGGCATCCTATTATAATAGAGCGGAACTAAAGGGATCACAGCGTTATTCTGCGGATCTCTAAATGGTATCTCTTCACTCAACAAGAACTTCTCACCCATCTTCCAGTTAGGCGACCAAAAATACATCTGTTTAGTGTGTAAGTCATACAACTCTACAATCTCGATATAGCGATAATAGTCAAAGTCTTGCTCATAAAAGTCATTATCACGCTCATATTCTTCAGATCGAAACTTATCGAAGTAGTCTTCTTTTTCAATAGGCTCATATTCTTTATTACCAAACTTATGTCGAGCATCAATCATTGACATGTAGTAGTGATGACCAACAAAACGCATGTCTTCATAACGCTTGGCATCTCTATCTAAGATTACTTCCCATGGTGCAATAGAGCAAACTGATATACGCTTATAGATGTCCTCGTTCATATTAGGCATTAACTTCATAAAAGCCATAGGGTAAATAAGGGCAAGACGCGAAGCGTTCTCTATTTCCTTTCTCTGGTTCATTAAGAAATCATTTGCAAGAGCTTGTGCTTTCTTTGTATCACCTCGTCCTTTTAGTCCGGCTTTGAAGATAACACCTGGGTTTTTAGAAAAGAGTGAAGCAATATATGACTCAATATAGCCGTAGGCATCTGAGGTTTGCACATATTCAGACATAAGACCTACAGCTTTCTTATCCCAGAAGCGTGTAGCATAGGCTGACTTATAACGGTAAAGTTCATGTTTATAGTCATCCCAGTAGTCTGTGTGAGATTCTAATATTTGCTTAAGCAAACCAGGTGTCATTTTATATTTCATTTATTCCATCCTCTTATATTTTTATGTATTCCATTATTTTTTCTAATAGAAGCTGCTCTACGAGATTTAATCATATCATCAATCATTGACTGACGCACTTGAAAAAAGCTGGGAACAGGCTTTAACTTAGCAGCCCATAATGCAAGTGCTGTGGCAACAACTAAGTCATCATGTCCATTTATCACTTTAGGCGCTCCTTGTGTTATTTGAACTGCTCTTAGCTCAGCCCAAAGATCTCGCTCAACGGCATCGATAACACCTTCGCAAATCAAGTCGCGCAGGTAGTCGAATATAGCTATTTTATTTTCCTTCCGAGTACGCCAGTCGCGACCTTTACTATCCTTATATAAATTCTTTACCTTCCACTCTTTTAATCTATACAACACAGTTTCACCTGGCCCATTCTGCTCCACAATAGTATAGGGCTCATTAAACTCCCAATATAACTCATAAACTTTATCAGCCAAGTTATGAGGCAAGATCTGATTAGACCTGAAGTGATATACAGGCTGCATGGTCGTGCATGACACAACTGTAATAACACTATAATCACCACCTCGACCACCACTTACATCAACACCCATAGCAAACTTATCACCCGGCACAGGATCACAATACCAACGATCTTTTTGACCACCACAATCTAACACTTCTAATTCGTCTAAGATGTCTGCAGGAAAGAATTCATTACTCGATGCAAAGAAAGCCTCATCTACTGTAGCTGGAAACTCTCGTCTAAACTTCTCTAACCCCATTGTCTTAATCATTGATCGACGCCAATACAACTGGCCTAAGGTCAAATCAAAGTCTTCCTTTAACTGTATCTCTTCTTCAGTAGGATCTGGAACTTGTGGCTGATGGAACTGACTTTTCTTTGTATATTGTGGGTGCTCATACCAAGGAAACCAACAGAGATGCCAGTCATTCTCTGGTGCGCCCATAATCAGGTCGTGGTATTTATCACCTGGTGTGTTGGGCGTTGTTTCAATAACGATCTGTCCCTCACCAACTGAGGCCATGACATTTGCAAGCAAGTCATCTTGATCGTCAAAGAAAGCAAACTCAGAGATATGAGTATCTGTAAATGTAAATGATCGGGTAGCTCCGGCCTTTCCTCCGGCTGTAAAGGCTCGTAATCCTGCATTGGTGTCTCCAAACTGTAATGTTCTCGAGGATGACTTAGAAAGCTTCCTCTGTAAAGGCTTAGGCAAACTTAGGTAGAAACCTTTGTCCATGTTATGTAGGTGGTCTGCGCTATCTCTGGTGTATGATATAATAGCATGCTGTGTAGGTTCAACAGACATGTAAGTCTTCCACAAGAAATAAGCACGCAGCAGTGTTGATACACCTAACTGACGCGCTTTAAGCACAACAATCTTATTATGTGTCAAGAGTGCTTCCAATAACTCTTCTTGTTGTGGTCGCAGCTGAAAGGGAACAAGCTTATTTGTCTCTTTGTCGAACACCTTTAAGAATTTAAAGAAGTTACGCGGATCACGAAAAGCCTGATAGACCTCAGGAGTTATTTTCTTTATGCGTGGCATTATATCGATCTCTTATTGAAGCGGCGGTTGCGTAGTTCTGACAATCTATCACCTCACCAGTAGGTAATAAAACAGCATAATAACCCCAGAAACGAGGATTATCTATAATAATACTCATCCTCGGCCTCCTTGCGCACGACGATTAGCTCGTATCATAGTCAGAGCTGTATGCAATGCAGCCTCGAACTGAGGAGAACGGATCTTTAAAATCTCAAACAGCTGCAACAACTCTTCACCGCTTAAGTCTTGCAATGTGTCATCAATAGTCTTAATCATCAGCATTCACCACCCGCAAGATATCTTCAAAATCACTATCAGTTGTGCCAAACTCCACACGGAACTTATGCAACACTTGCAATAACTCCATCCAGGTACGCGGTGAAGCACGCCAATCTGTCTCTGCATTATGCTTAATAGCCAATAACATGATTGACTTAACAACCTCTTCAAAATCACCACCATCCACTGCTTGCTTCAGTCGCGTCTTATAGTTGCGACTCTTAAGGGCATGCTTTGCTGCTGCTTTTAGTTCTGTATCACTCTTCTTCATCTTTCCTCCAAGGTGAGATATTATCTCTCTTAATAATAGCCCGTATTTTTTCCATTGCTCGCTTCTCTCTCTTCCACAAATAACTGAGGTTATAACCTAATTTATCTGCTATATCCTGCCACTTCAAACACTCTTCATGGCGTAATCTTATAATCTTCTGGTCCAACTCTGAGACACTCTTAAACAAGACACCTATAATATCAGTATCTAACTCTTTCGATGGCTCTGTCGCCTCTTCTTCAGCGCGTATCATGGCTTCTAAAGGATCTTCTACAACACGACCTTGCTGATCACTAATCCACTGCACGATTTCAGGCTTCTTGATAATATGTCGTCGATACCATTTGACATCATCCTCATCCTCACAGCCACACCACCACATTCTTGCATTCATCGCTCTTCCATCCCAAGCGGTGTTATCCGCCAATGCTTCCAACCTGAATAACCCTTCTCACGACATGACTTCATCCGCCATGTGCCTAAAAACCACTTGCCATCACTATCAGGCATAAACCAGATCCACGGCTTGGTCACGAAACCCTCGACTTGAATCTGAACACGAGGCTTCTTCGGATCTACCGCGACTACCCGTCCTCGTCGTTTGCCTTCGTGTGTAAATGCCACCAGGTTGCAACCCTGACGACGCGCTTTCCAGAATGCCTCATTCATGACATGGCCATCCCAACGCTCCTTTAATATAAACTGTTTCTTGAGTTCTGTCATATTTCCTCCACATATTATTATAACAGGTCGCCTGCACTTTTATATATATACGCCCTATTTTTTTATATCTCGTTTTTTTTAGGGGTGCATTTTTTTAGAGATGTTCGATTTCTGTTTTCTAGATCGCGCACTTTCATCTTACGATATGCTATCGACCCGACTTGTGGGGTTGGGCCCCTACCTACCTATATGTATGCCATACACTATACTTATATATACATTATAACATAGAGGCTCTATATTTACAAAATATTTTTAA
>UEXM01000968.1_pt1 | contig 26924 bp, 29 predicted proteins | sample 1796661 | NCBI WGS metagenome assembly UEXM01 (sample SAMEA4772469, study PRJEB27181) | metagenome
CTAGAATCGCACAGCTTCAAAACCAATACGATATAGTTGATGGAGGATTTGGAGCTCCAAACGCGAGCATGAAAGGTAGCATAAAGGAAGAATTGGACGGTCTTAAACAAGAAATAGAATTATTCAAAAACAGAAAGTTTAAAGACTTAAAATTAATCCCACAAATATTTGAAGCTACTAATTATGGTGGAGACGCAGTAGGAAATATAAACAACGGTAGAAGTAATCAAGAAACATCTATATACAGAGTTGATTTCCCGGAAGTAGAAATAAACGTTGATAAGCCAATCGTTATAAGCAAAGCGCAAGCTAATTTAAACATAGTAAAAGATATATTTTCCCAAACAATAAGCACTGATCCTTTGATGTTAGAGATAATGGGTGAGAGTTACTGGACAAAGACTATAGAGAATTTTGAAAAATTCGTAGAAGAAAAAGGTTACATACTTCGTAAAAGAGGCTATAACGAAACAGGATCAAATTTAAGCAGAGGAAGCGATAAATACTACGAGCAATTAATAAGGTTTATAGGAGAAGACAAAACTAAAGCTTATAAAAATTATTTAAATTGGGTTGCTAAAAAATCTGAAGCAGATAACTACGTTGACCCTCAAGGTTGGATGCAGTTTGGTACGTTTGATATAAACGAAGAACACGCTCCAACTAATTGGTTTGGTATTAAGGTTTTTGAAGAAAAGTATAACGCAGACAGAGTACATTTATTCAACGAGAAATTAACGCCTACAGAGCTATTAGATTACCAAAAAGCTATGTTTAATGTTGCTGGCCTTAATTTATACAACGAAGAAGAGCAAGAAAGAATAAAAGATGAAGATGCCTATAGAAAACTAACAGGTAAGTATCTTTTACAACCTACAACTTATAAAGGTGTGTATTATGAGCCTAGAATAAATATGAACCCTGAAAACAGGAAAAGTGTAGAAGCTGACTTGAGAGCTAGGCATAGTTTTTACAAGCCATTTGCTGAGCTTAGTTCTTATGATATTAACCGTGTTACTAATTACACTACTAGAAAGCTCAATAAACATATTAAGGATGCGTTTAAGAGAATAGAGCAGATTGAAAAGGTTGCAGAAAAAGAAATGGAAAAGTATTTGTCTAGCGTTCCAAAAGAGTTGACAGATAGACTAGGAGAGTTAATGGACATGTTGGCTTCTTACCCAACCGCGCCAACCACTAAAGAGGACATAAAAAAATATAACGACATTATACTTGAAGCTCAAGCCATAGAAGAAGCTATGGAAGAAACTGGTATTAATGATTTACACAAAAGACTAAAGTATTTAAAAAACTTATTAGAGGTTGAAATAGAAACTTTAGTAGAAATATGTGAGATAACAAATAAACAAGAACCTATACGTAGAATTGCTGGTACTAATTATAATGATTGGGATCTAGCTATACACAACATCGAGAGCCAAGTGTTATATCCTTTAAATATGCTAGTTAGAGACGTCTTGCTTCTTGATAGAACACAACAAATAACTAAGCACAACAACCTAGGAACACGACTGGATATTGATGGTAACTTAGTCCACGCTTTTAGGCCTAGCAATACTTTTAACGTAGATTTTGATAACACTACTTTTAGAGGATCGTTTTTTAGCAATTTGTTCACGTGGGACACTAGAATACAAAGTAGATTTTGGGCTGATAACGCAGGAACTATATCTATTATTGGGGCTAGTATGTTATCTGGTGGTTCTACTGCTAGTTGGGCTATTCCGTTTTTCGCTATGGGATATGGAAATGAAGTTTTTAAACTAGAAAACAGGAGGAATGAAGCAAAAAAATATATTGACTTTTACAAAACTGCTTATAATTTAGCGGAGACAGAGGAAGATAAGTTTTATTACGGAGGTTTATTAAATGACGCTACTAGAATGAGTAATCTGTCAGAGTTTGATATTTACGCGTCTGGAATCTACAAGGGTTTCACAGAGGTGTTAACGGAGTACACTCTTGGGTTTGGTAGATTTTTAAGAGCTTCACGTAGATTCAATACCAGAAGATTATCTGGAGGAGTTGGTATTGGTAATCTAGTTTCTTTTGGCGTTATCAACACTATGTCTAATGTTTCTCAAGAAGTATTAGTTGAAATACTTCACAACGGGTGGGATAAGATTTATTTAGGAGATGACATTAGTTTGTTTAAAGGTTTAGATGAAAGAAGATGGTGGGATAATACCGTTTGGACTACTTTGGTTATACAGGGACCTGGAACAGTAAGACAAAGTTTAAATGTTTTTAACGACGCTGTTAGTACGCAGAAATCAAGAGCTAAACAAAGAAAACTAGCTAAAGAATTACATGATCTTTTACAAACAAAGAACGAGATCATGGAAGACGAAAGCGGAAGTAGACTAGCGGAGCTTGAAGAAATAAATAAAAGAATAAGCGAGGTGCTTGAGGAGTCTAATATGATAAACTTCATGAATCTATCCGAGTTAGATGAATTGACTATGGAGGAGATGAAAGAAGTTTTTTCAATACAAAGACAAATAGATGAGAGAGTAAGTAGACTTAGTTCTATGGCAGAAGCTTTTGGACCAGACAAAAAACTTAGGGACAAGTTAGTACAGGAAATAACAGAGTTACAAAATAAAAAAGACAAGATACTAAACAAAGAAAGTGATAAAACTATAGAGGACACTAAAGATGCCGCTAACCCAGGTGTAGCTGCTTATAATTGGGGTTTAACTAAGTTTTACAATAGAGCCATAAAAGCAATGGCGGAACAAGATAAAGATCTTAACTATTACGAGCTAGATTATAAGATTGTCCATTTAGGCAAGTTTGACAAAGATGGAGACAAAATATATGAGCTTACTGAAAAAGATAAGGCCGCTATAAGAAAAAGATTTCCAAAAGACGCTAATCAGATAATAGAGGCCATTCAAAAAAGTACCGCTACAAATATAGGCAACAATATATATGTATTTACAAACAATCAATTAAATATTATCAACAAAGAAGGCTCTGAGATTCTTTCTCCTGCATTTAGAAGAATCCAAGCTGCTTACGCGTCTGCCGCTGCTCTTCACGAGTATATACATTATTATTTGTTTAAAAAAGGATTAGTCACGTATGAATACGATTTTGACGTAACAGAAACCGAAGAGGGAATGGAAGCAGTAGAAGGAGTTGAAAGCACGTCTTTAGAAGCAGGTAAAATTGAAAAGAAAAGAATTTTAAACGAATCTCTAAGAGAGTCTTTAGAAGAGTTAGATAGGTACTTGCAGGAAAAGCTTACCAACGAAGAGATGAAGTTGGTTAGAAATAGAATTGCTTTATATAAAAAAGAAAACGACAACCAAGACGACTACGAAGAGTTTGTTACGTTGCTCTCTGATTTATTAGCCACTGGATATATTACTAAGACAGATATTAACGCTATGTTCCACGTAAGATCTTTCTTCCAAGGATTAGCTGAGTTTGTTGGTCTTGATTATGGTTTTGGCGATTTATTTAAAAGACCAGAAGATATAGTAACTTACCTAGAGTCTTTACAAAGAAAGATAAATGCAGGGAAATTAAAAGTTATATCTTCTACTGGAGAAGAGGTTGAGGCCGACGCTGTCTCAAGTATCATGGAGAATTTAGCTAGTGAAGTTGACGCTATATGGGCTAAAGACGGTTTAAACGGAACTGTAGATATAATATCTTTATACGGAGGCGTGTATAACTATGACACTGGAGCATTTGATGTTATACCGAACAGCATGTTAGATAGAGCTATTAGAAGATACCAAGGCTTTCCTAGTTTTGATTACAACGAACTAGCAAATGCGTTTGTAACAGAGAAGAGAGGTTTAATGGAGATGATAACCAAAGAATATAACGCTAAGTTCAAAAAACAAAAAGACTCTAAAACAACAGAAAAAGAAGCAACTCTATCTATGTTCTTGAACAAATTTTGGCCGGAGAGAATAAAACAAATAGCCGTTGACGTTTTAAAACAAGAGTTTGAACCCGTGATCACAGAAAAAACAACAAAGATGATCGACGAAGATGGTAACATGGATTTTGACTTCTTCATAGACAATCAAATAGATTTACAATTAGCCACTGTTTTAGGAGTAGAAGAGCGTATTAAAGAAAAAATAAAAGAAGCCGTAGAGAAAACATTTGGTACAAAACTTCCAGCAGTAACTTCTTTAAAATTTAAAACAGTAGTTAACGATGCTGTTAGAGCAGAGCTTAACGGTGTTATACGAGAATTAATGGGTGGTAGATCTGCCGCTAAATTTAAAGCTTTCTTAGAGTCTAATTATACAGATAAAGATGGAAACGTTATAGAAGTTTGGAAAGCTATTTATGATGCCATACCTCAGTCTATATTAAATAAGAGCTTCCAAGCGTTTATAGAGCCCGTACTAGACGAGCAAGGTAGACAAGTAAGACCAGACAATAATAGATTATTTAAAAGAAAAGATATAACTAAAGAAGAGTTTTTAGACTTTTTCTTTGGTGAAAACGTTGGGCGTTCTACGCAAGGTACTAGAAAAACAGGGCTGATAAACGCTTTAGCAGTAACACTATCTAGACATTATGTTATAGACCATCTTGAAGATTCTAAAAATTTAGAAAAAACAGAAAACATCAACGAACTTCAAGGACATCAAAAAGTAGATAACTACTTAGCTAGGGTAACAGAAGCTTTAGATTTAAATCCTGAAAACAAGTTATCTATAATGGAGTTAACACCAGGAGTTATAGACGAGGTAAGTAAATTAAGAGACTTTGTTTCTGAAAACGGTGAAACCAAAGGTAGCGATATGGCTCCATTGTTAGACAAGTATTTAGACGAAGAAGTAGACGATAAGTTTAAAGACTTTATGGAGGATATAATAGATAATGTTAAAAATAAGTTTGAAAATTTTGGCGTTATCACAATGAGCGAACTAGCTAAAGCAATAGACTCTAAATATGGTCAAAATATTGGATTTGAGTTTTTTGATAGTTGGAAACAATTCCTTAGAGATATTACTGACGGCAAGGTTAAAGAAATGGATTTAACAACCAAAGAAGGAGAGGAGAAGTTCTTTGATCTTATGGGTGAGTTTTCAAGCACTATGGATCCAAGGTTTTTAGAATTAAAAAGCGTAATAGCCTTTTTCTCTGTACCTGGTAATCGTTTTAAAGGGTTTAGCTCTGGACAAAAGAACTACAGTAGAGCATTTGTATTAGACAAGCTCGTCCGTAATTCAGAAGTTAATGACTTTGTAAGATATAACGAAAAAACAAAGAAATTTGAGATAATTGAAGATGGGAAGCTAAAAGGAGGGCTAACTGACTCTGAGCAAAAAGCAATTGAAGAAATGGTGATAGCTTGGAATAAAGACATGAATATAGATCATGATTCGAGCGTAGAACGTGCTAAACTTGCGGATAAAATAAATACTAAGTTTAATCTAAACGAAAGAAGAGTTGACGTAGAGTTCACTAGAGATTACATGTACGGTAAGTTGAATGATTTTGTAAATCAGTATCCAGAAGGATCTATTGAGCGTTTAGAAGCTATATCTTTTGCGGTTAAGATATTACAAAACCAAACCTCGTCTACACATGGAATATCAAGAGCAGGAGCTTTTTTATCTTCTTTCACTTTAGACTTCAGCACCACAGAAAAAAATCCTTTTAGATGGGAGCATAATATTCAATTATTGAACTTTAATGCCAACGTTTTGAAGAGTATAATAGACGGTAAGTTCAATGAAAAATACGAAACTTTATCCTCTAAATATACTCAAACACTATTAGACAAAGATGCTCAAGTTTTCTTAGATGGTAAGAAAATGCCAACAGCAGAGTTTAAAGCAAAGTATGGTATTGATTACGCTGAAATAGAAAAATATAGAGGTAACACCGCTGGAGCTCCGGGATTTGTGATTGGAATGGAAAGTGAAGCTATGTTTATAGTTGCTTTAGGAAACGCGTCTAGAACTGTAGACTTGAAAACTAAGTTAACTATGGATCGTTTGATTTACAATAAGATCAACACGAAAAGAGCTGTTGATTATTTAGACGGTATAGCTGAAAGAATTAGACTAAACACACCTGTAACTCGTAATAGTGAAATAGTGTTTAACCCAACGAACGAGTCTAAGATATTTAGTAATAAATTTAATACAGATTTATTTAACGATATTATCTCTTCTTTAGTTATTGGAGAGGACGCTACGGAAAAGATAGATCTTTTAGCTAACTCAATAAGAACTCAAAACGCTAAAGATATAAAAGATTACAAGGTTATTAACAAAGTGACTGAGAATAATAAAATAAAGAACGAAGAACAAGATAAAATTGACGCTGTAGTTAAAATGTCTTTAGCTGGAGAATTTAATGGTGCTAGTTTGTTTGATTTTGATGGCACGGTTGGAGAAAGTGATAACGTTGTTGTAGCTACTAAAGATGGAAAAACAAGGACTTTAGATGGGGTTCAATGGGCTGAAGACGGACTTAGATTAATAAAAGAAGGTTGGAAAATGGATTTCTCTGACTTCAACAATGTTACTAATGGAGAACTTGGACCACTGTGGCCTAAACTTATAAACCAATTAATAAAATACGGTCCTAGCAATACTTATATATTAACAGCGAGAGCTCCTGAGGTTCAAAAAGCTTTATTTGATTTTATAAACGGAGAGATAGATAAATATAACGAAGAGAATGGTACTAATGTACCACATATGTTAAGAAATAATATCATAGGATTAGGTGATAGTACTGGTAAAGCAAAAGCAGACTGGATAAAAGACAATTTAATACTTAATGGATTTAACGATATTTACTTTGTTGACGATATAATAGAAAACGTGGATGCGGTACAAGACATGTATAATGAGTTTCCTGAAGGGACTATTAAAGACGGTGGGAAATCGATCATAGTTAAAGAGGAACAATTAGGCGAAGATGATATAGATTACGGTAAATATAGTTTAAGTGAGTCTTTTAATATTATAATTGAGGAATCAACAGGTATTGAAGCTAAGAAAAGATATTCAGATGTTCAAGCTACTCTTCAAGGAAAAAGAAAATGGTGGAACAAATTAAATATACTTGCTGATCCAGGAGCTGAAGATTTCAAAGGATTGTTATATAGTTTATTGAGTCCAGGTAAAGAAGGAGAAAGACAAATGGATTGGTTCAAAAAAAATCTTATAGATCCATACGACAAAGGTGTAGCTGAAATGGAAAAAGAAAGAGTTAGGCTTTTACAAAACTATAAAGAAATTATTAAAGGTTTACCTAAGATTAGAAAAAAACTAAAGTCAAAAATAAAGAGAGAAGACGGCAAGGATAGTTATTTAACTCTTAACCAAGCTGTGCGAGTTTGGATATGGACCAAGAACGGTATAGACATGACAGCAATGGGACTTAGTAAAAGAGATCTTGATTTATGTCTTAAAACAATAGAAAGTGATCCAGAGTTTAAGACTTTCGCAGATGCCTTAAGAAATATATCTTCAGAATACAACGAACCATCTCAAACGTGGATAACCGGTAGTATATCAAGCGATATAAAAAATATGTCAGATCGTATTAGTAGAGAGAAGCATTTAGAAATCTTTATTAAAAATAAAAAAGAGATATTTTCAAAAGACAATATGAACAAACTAAGAGTTACACAAGGAGATGATTATGTGGAGTTTTTAGAGGAAATGCTAGACAGAATGGAGAATGGTAATAGAAATGTCCAAGGAAACACAATTTCTAGAACAGAAAGAGAGTTCAACGAGTGGGTTAATAATTCTGTTGGTGCTATTATGTTTCTTAATATGAGATCGGCTGTTTTACAGCTTTTATCTACAACGAACTTTATAGACATGGGATATAATCACCCACTAAAAGCCGCTAAAGCTGTTACAACCAAAGAGTATTGGATTAACTTCCTTAAAATATGGAACTCTGACTGGTTAAAGTCAAGAGCTGAAAAAGGAGGCAGAACAATCAATGAAGAAGAACTTATAGAAGCTATCACAGGTTCAAAAAATCCAATTAGCTCTTTTATAGCTCTTTGTTTAGAAAAAGGTTTCACGCCTACTTCTATAGCCGATCGTTTAGCTATTACTTTTGGAGGGGCTAGTTACTTAACTAATGGTGTGAAGCACTACATGGACATATTAAAAAACGAAGAGACAATGCGTGAAATAATGGGAGACGGAGTTTATACCACTGAAGAGATTGAAAAGGCTGCTTTTGATTTAGCTTTTTTAGACTTACAGCAAAAATCCAACGAATCTCAACAGTCTTCTGATCCTAGATTTATATCATCTATACAAGCTGGAGGTTTAGGTAGGGTTTTATTTGCTTTTAAAAACACTCCTATGCAGTATACTCGTTTAATGAAAAGATCTATGCAAGATCTTTTAAAAGGACGTGGAAACTCAGCTCAACACATAGCTAAGATAGCTTATTATGGTGCGATTCAAAACTTTATATTCTCAGCGTTACAAACAGCTTTATTCGCAGCTCTTGATCAGGGTGATGACGAATGGGATAAAAAATCAGATAGAGTTATCCAACAAATGATTGACTCTATATTAGTAGGGTTAGGATTAAAAGGAGCTATTATAGTAACTGTTAAAAACGGTATTTTAACATATTTAGATCAAGACGCTAGAGGATGGAACGCGGATCACACTTATACTATATTGCAATTTGCTAACTTTTCCCCAACAATTGGTAGTAAACTTAGGAAAATATATAGCTCTATAAAAGGAGAGCAGCTGAACGAAGACGTAATTGCTGAGATGGATCTATGGGATCCTAGAAACCCCGCTTGGGCGTCTGTAGCTAATCTAATAGAGGCTTTTACTAATTTACCTGCTGCTAGAGCTAATAATATAATAAATAGTTTATTAGCTATATCTGCTGATGAAAATGAATTTATGGATAACTTAATGTTGGTTATGGGTTGGAACGCTTGGGACTTAGGAATTGAAACTGAATCAAAGAAAGTTAAAAAAGAATTAAAGAGTAAAAAAGAAAAAAGTAAGGAAAAAGAGAAAGAAAAAAAGAAACAGGAAAAAGTACAATCTATTGTAAATAAAGAAATAGAAGAGCACAAAGAAGAGATAAAAACAAAGCCAACATCAAAAAAAGAATCTTATAAATGTGCGCAAGTAAATAAAAAAGGACAAAGGTGTAAGATAGAGGTAAGCTTTCCTGGAGACAAATGTACTTATCACGAAGAAGTTCCTATTAGAAAAGATGGTAAAAAAACACAGTGCAAAAAAATTAAATCTGACGGTAAGAGATGTGGTAATCAAACTATGTCTACTAGTGGTTTGTGTCCAATACATGATTAAATAAACTTAAAAACACGTAATCTTATAAAAATAAAGTAAACTACAAAATGGCTAAAGAATTAAACGAGGACACAACATTTAAAATGAGCATTAAAACAATGGGTATGGCAGCAGCTGGAATAGCCGTTGTAATCGGTGGTTGGTATTCACTTATGCAAGAAATACAGCAAGCTAAAGAAGAGCCAGTGCAAATTGACGTAAGCATTCTTAAAGAAGAAATATTAAAAGAAATTCCAGAAGCTGAAATAACAAGAATGGAATTTGATATGAAGGATCAAATGATTAGACAAACAATACTAACCACTCAAGAAGATGTAGAGGAAATGAAAAAAACTCTAGAGAAAATTGAAGACAAACTCTACAACAGATGAAACCAACCTCTAAGATATTCGGCATATATTTATTAGTATTATTATTTATATTGTTAACAAATAATTCTTTTAGCCAAGTGGTAGTAACACATTTTAATGCTGAATGGAATGACCCGAACAAAGCTGAGTGGATTGGAGAACTAGAGGAGTGCGATATAACTTATGTTGATATAGCTGTTAGTCCAAAAATACAGAAAAAACACAAAGTTGTTGTTGTACCAACAATTATTATTTTTAAAGACGGAGAAGAGGTTAAAAGATGGCAAGCCGATTTAAGTTTTAAAATGATAGCAACAAAAGAAGAGCTACAAGAATACATTGATGAATTACTAATGGGAGATTTCTAATGAAGAAAATATTATTATTATTATTATTACCTTTTACGCTACTAGGTCAAAAACAAGCAGTAGTTCATATAAATACCGATGCTTATCCTAGCGAAACGTATTGGATAGTAATGAAGGATTCTCTTTATGGAGACACAATAGCAAGTGTTCAAGCTAATCACTATGATTCTGCTAACAGTAGCTTCACGGATACAATTACAATAGCAGACAGTATTACTAATATTACTTTTTTAATTAGAGACACTTATGGAGACGGTATGAATGGAAGTTTTTACTTATCTATCTGCGAAGACACCGTTGTTTCAGTTCCGTCACCTAACTTTAATTCTGGTATGTTTTGGAATAGACTAGTTCCTAACTGCATGCCAAACCCACCTCCACCAGGTAACTGTGTTCCAGTTATGGTGAATATAAATTTAGATCAATTTACTAGTGAGACTAGTTGGGAAGTAAAAGACACTAATGGTATTGTTTTATTTTCAGGAGGACCGTATCCAAACGTTCCTGATTACGAGCCACAATTTATTCCGGTCTGTATTGATACGGGTAATTTTGAATTTACAATATTTGATTCCTATGGGGATGGTTTAAATGGGAGTTTATGGGGAGGTAACGACGGGTCGTACTACGTAATGCAATGTGGCGATACCTTGGTATATGGTACCGTACCAAATTTTGGGACAGATTCCACTCATGCGTTTATATCAGATACGTGTACACCACCACCTCCTATTCCAGGCTGTATGGATGATGATTATTTAGAATATAATCCATCAGCTACCGTAAATGACAGTAGCTGCGCTACTTTTAAAATATTAGGCTGCACAGATAGTACTATGTTTAATTATGATTCTACTGCAAACTACATGGATAACATTGATAGTTGCGATTACACTCTTATACTACATGATCTTGTAGGTAATGGTTGGGTAGGAAGTAGATTAGAAATATATCAAGAAGATACTACTACGTTCATAATGACTAGTGGTTTAAACCAAATTTATACAATACAATTAAAAGCTCCTGAGTTAGTACGAGCTAAGTTTTTTGTTAGTGCCCAAGCTTCTAATACTGCTTTAGAATGTGGGTTTAGTTTAATAAATCCAACAGGAGACACAGTGATAAGTGTAAGACCTCCTTTCATACAGCCTTTCTTTACTTACGTAGGTATGACAGACTGTGGTAATGAGTGTGAGGAAAAGTTTGTAGGATGTATGGATTCACTAGCTGAAAACTACGAGCCAGCAGCTAATATAGATACGTTTTGTTATTACGTTCCGGGATGTATATCTCCTGCGTATCTACAGTATCATATGGACACATCTAACGGGGTTTATGTAGATTTTAATATACAGGATAGTTGTGGAAATTTAGCTGTGTTTGGATGTTTAGATTCAACAGCTTTTAATTACGATTCTTTAGCTAACGTAGACAACGGTGGTTGCGTACCAGTTGTAACAGGATGTATGGAAAGTTTAGCATTAAATTATAATCCATTAGCAAATACTCCAGATACTTGTATAGCGTATATTTACGGATGTACAGATGTTACTATGTTTAATTACGACAGCGTAGCTAATACTGATGACGGAAGCTGTGTTCCATTTGTTTACGGTTGTATGGACTCTATAATGTTTAATTTTAACCCACTTGCTAATGCAAATGATACTTGCTTACCTTATGTTTATGGCTGTACTGATCCTTCTATGTATAACTACGAAGCATCGGCAAACGCAGAAGATTTTAGTTGTGTGCCTTTTGTTTATGGGTGCACCGACAGTCTTGCTCTTAATTTTGACGCTACTGCTAATACAGACAATGGGTCATGCGTTGCTGTGGTTGTTGGGTGTATGGATCAAGATGCGTACAATTATAATGAATTGGTTACGGTAAGCGAGCAGGACTCTTGTTTGTATGATGCCGAGTGTGTAACTGGACCTGGTATACCTTATTGGCTAAACGACCCTTGCTACGCGTGGGTTATTGATGTTGATGAATACTGCTGTGAAAACGAATGGGATGAAATATGTCAAGCAACTTATGACTATTGCGAAGGAACGTGGATTGGACCTTTACCAAAACGATTTACTAAAAAACTAATAATGATTACAGATATACTAGGTAGACCTGTAAACAATATAACTGAGAACAAAATTCTATTCTTTATCTACGACGATAATAGTGTAGAAAAGAAATTAATAAAACTAAAAAATTAAAAAATTATGGCAACATTAACACCAACACTAACACTGGCTAGCACAGACATTTCTGCTGATGAGTCTTTAAATCTTTCTGTTACAGATTCTTTAGCTGTATTAGGTGGATCTCAAACTTTTCAAGTTGTAACGTCTGCAACAAAGTCAAACCTTTTATTAGCAGCTAATTATACTAAATCATATGTATATTTACAAAACTTAGATTCAAGCATTGTAATACACATAGGTATGGATACAGAGGCTGATGATACAATAGATAACAACGCAACAGATTTATTCATAGAATTAGCTGCTGGAGAATTTGCTTTCTTTCCTTGGTCAGCAACATACAACTTACATGTTGATGCTGCTTCTGGAACTCCAACGTTAGAAGTAAGAGTATATCAAGCCGCGGCTTAATAAATAATAACAATAAATAAAACAAAACAATATGGCAACATTAACACCAACATTAACGTTAGCAAGTACAGATGCCTTTGCTAATCAACCTATAAGTTTATCTGTAACGGATAGCTTAACAATAGCAGCCCCTATGTCTGACGTTTCTACCATGAATACTGACGATAACTTAGGGTACGGAGCTGGAGTAATAATAGATGAAGAAGATACTAACGAGTATTACGTATATGTAAAACATACTGGTAAATTAGCTTCAGATGGAACAACAGATTCTCACGCTACTAACGATTTTATTTCAGTAGGAAATGGAGATGGAGACGCCGCTGCTAATATAATTAAGTTACAACCTGGAGAGTTTTGCTTTTTCCCAACAACAGCTGCTGATGGAACAGATGGCGGTGTTGAAGTTGGTGGAGTTAAGGCTACTGCTGGTTCAGCTGCTGTTAGATTAGAGTACGCGTACTTTAAAAGAGGATAATGAAAAGGATATTAATATTATTATTAATACTACCTTTACTTTCTTTTTCTCAAAACGTAGATCTTAAAAAGATATTTAAGTTCTCTACTTTTTATGGAGCTATAAACGGAGGTACGTCTATCTCAGACGTAGAGACTTTCTCTATAACTAACGGTCTAGGTGTAACGACAGTTAGAACTCCTTACGACTACAACGCTACACTAGGAGTTAGAAAAATAGCTAGATTTGGATACGAAAACAAAGCCAATACTTTTTACGATGGCACAGAGTCGAATTATAGTGACGCTGCGACATTAGGCAAAATATCTGGATTTGAATTCTTATTTGAAGCTAACTACAAGAGACAGGAGGGCGTTGAGTATTTGGATCAACATCATTTCTTAAGATACGTAGCTAACAATTGGACTACTAAAGTAGAGTATTTAAAAGACGGGTTTGCCGACGTAGAGTACTTTGAAGGTTCTCAAAGGTATAGATATAACTATAATAACAAGTTGTCATTTAACGTTGGTGCTGCTCAGCGAATAGCCGAGCCATACGGTTATAATCCGCTAGATCAATGGATACTTGACAATGGTAATATTCATTACACATACTTAGCTCTACAGGAAGGTTATAATGTTGACGTGTATAATTCTATATACACAAATCCAAACGGAGAGGTTGTTGCCACTTCTTCTGATGTTTGGGAGCAAATAGTTATACCTGAAGTATTGTCTGATTACACTAATAAGAAAAGAAATGAATTAGATAGAATTTGGAACCATTCTTTAGTTATAGGTTTCGACTACTATCATTATACCAAAAGCTATTGGTTGCATAGTTGGGGTAGTATATTTCCTTATCATTATAATACTAAAAACGAGTACTCTTACCACAACTACATAGATGGTCAGTGGTACGATTATTCTGGAGGAGTTATATTTGGAAAAAAGATTAGTAAGCAATTAGGTGTTTTTGTAGAGGGAAAATATAATAAATACTGGAACAGAGAATGGCATAACTTTAAATTAGGAATTAACTATATAATAAGATAATATGAGCTTTAAAATGAAAGGGTCTTATCATTACGGTACAAACCCACTAAAACAAAAAGAGGATTTCAAACCTCACAATATGTACGATAAGCAAAAAGCTGAAACATATAATGAGCATGTTGATTTAAAAGAGAAAGGTTATAAACACAGTCCTTACAAGGCTAAAGATTGTAATTGCTGGGATGGTTATAGTAGAGTAGCCGGCACGAAACCTTGCGCGCCTGGTAGTTGTAAAAAAGACAAATAATATGGCGTTTAAAATGAAAGGGCCTTCACTATATTCAAGTCCATTAGCACAAACAAATAAAAGAACAAAAGGCGAAGGAAGACATTTTAGGTCAAAAGAAGAAGGTGCTGGCATGACGTCTGCTGGAGTTGCTTCTTATAAAAAACAAAATCCAGGCAGTAAACTTCAAACCGCTGTAACAGGCAAAGTCAAACCAGGAAGTAAAGACGCTGGTAGAAGAAAATCATTTTGCGCTAGATCAAAAAGCTGGACAGGCGAAAGAGGTAAGGCTGCTAGAGCAAGATGGAAGTGTTAACATTAAAAATAATAATATGAAAATAGATTGGATTAACGGTTACAAACCAGGTAACAAAAAAGAAAAATACGAAATAACTTTTAGATTAGGAACGTTTACAGTTTTAGAAATTAAAGCTTGTTTATTCTGTGAAAAAGGATGCACGTCTAAAAGATTTAGATTTATGATACTAAACTTAGGATTTCAAATATAATGAAGTATACAAGAGAACAAGTAAAAGATACTGTAGAAGGCTTAGGGTACAAATACTTTACAGGAGAAAACTATGACGTGAATATAATTGGTATTCGTAACTCTAAAACTGAGGGTAAGATTACTAATAAGTTTGACGACTTAATTACTATTTCTTACAAAGACGAAAATGGTGAGTGGAACTATCTAGAATACGCTTGCACAACGGATCCTGGAGACGATTGGATGGAAAACCCTTGGATAGAGAAAAAAGGATGTGCGGTATTAAAACCTGGGCAATATAGAGGTTCTCATAAGCTTAGATTACATTCTGGAAAATACTTAGCTTTAGGGCAGAAGAAAGACGTAACAGTTTATAGAGATAATAATAGAAACGATAAATATGAATTTGACGAATCATCTGTAGACACAGGCGTGTTTGGAATCAATATACATAGAGCAACAGCTTTAGAAGGCAAAACCTCTACTTATGTAAACAAATGGAGTGCTGGATGTCAAGTAATAGCATCTAATGATGATTGGATGGAGTTTTTGGGTATATGCCAAGAAGCTAGAGAGCACTGGGGCAACTCCTTTTCGTACACATTAATAGAAAGTAAAAATATAAAATAATATGGCATTTAAAATGAGATCTGGAAACAAAGTTTCCTTTAAAAATATGGGGTCATCTCCAGCTAAACAAGGATATACTCCACACAAGCCTCTAACTCATGAAGAAAGACAAGAGGCGGAACAAAAAGAGGAGATGGAAAACAAAAAGGGTACAGGATATACTCCACATAAAGAAGAAACCCACGAAGAAAAACTAGAACGTGTAAGAAAAGAGGAAGAAGAAAGTAGACCTGGTCCAGGAGTTGACACCACGCCTGCGGACAAAACTTACTTTTTTAAAAAGCTCGCAAAGAAAGCAACTAAAACCATATATGATCCAAAGAAATAAAAAAAAGGGACTATCGAAAGATAATCCCTTTTATTATTTGCAGCAATGTGTATAGCACTACGCTGTCACAGAGTTCTTTTGGTTTTGAACCTCAACTCTAATATCTTGAGCTAAGTTTTTAATTGTTTGCATAGATTTTCTAACCCTTGTTCCTGCTGAGTTATTACCTTCGATAAACTTCTCCGTGTCAGGCATACATCTTTCAAACTCTTCACCCATTTTTTGATACAATTTTACTACTTCATTTTCTCCGTACATTTTATTTAATTTAAGTTAATATTTATTTTACTTCACAATTACCACCAGCACACGCTAACTCACCAGATAGATCCGTGTTATCATCTAACTCAATTACCTCAGTAAGATTTACGTTGTGTAGTGATTCTGACATTTTGTCATATTCCTGTTTTGTTATATCCTCGAAAGGAGCTTGTACATAAGTACCACCATCATAAGGTAGGACAGCTAACCCGTTATAATGATCTCGGTTTTCCCACATCCATAACCCAGCAGCGGCCCATTCATTTGGCTTCAAGGAAACTGTAGCTGAAACATTGTGAGAGTTTGAGCCAGTCTTATGACCAGGTTTTACCCATTCAGTTGCTACTTTTTTAATTCTTCCTAATAAGTCCATAAACGATTCTTTTCTAGTTATAGATCCCGTTGGAGCTTTTTGTGGTATACTAATTACTGACGTATCATGAGGCCTGAAATAATCATCTTCTAATAATTCAGGGTGGTTAATACTTAGATAAGTATATATAGCTTCGTTTTTACCTACACGTAGTCTACGTATATAATATCTATTGTGCCAGGAGTGTATGCCTGATGATGTTCCAAGTACTAAACTAGTTGTGCCAGCAGGTTTAACTGTTGTACATCTAGCAGCTGATTTTATACCTATAGTCTTAGCTGTTAATCTATTCATTAGCTTTACATGATCAGCAGCTTCGTTCATGTTTAACTCTAGAACTTTACCAGATGCAATACCAGTCATTGAAACTCCTATCAACGAGTCTTTTTCCGTAGTCTCTTGCCAAACTTCTCTAAGGTAATGAAACTCTGTATATCCAGCTTGTAACGTACCTATAAAAGAAGCTGCAGCAACTCTAGCATTTAACTCATCTTGATTTTCAACATCGGAAACATTTACTTCACACAAGTTACAGAACTGAAAAGGCCTCAAGGCTATTTCGCAGCAAGGATTTGTACCCCAGTCTTTATCATTGTTAAAGTATATACCAGGTTCACCAGAACCAGATAGTTCAATACGTTTCCATAAGTCCATAAAAAATTCTTTAGTAATTTTATGTCTTATTAAGACAGCAGAGTTGTTAGCTCTACCACGTTGTGGATTTTTTTCCCACCAAGTGCCAGACTTACACGCTATCATCTCTTCGTCGTAAGCCGAGAACAATGATATTAAAGCAGCTCTTCTGATACCGCCAGCCAATACAGCATCTGCAATATGACAGACAATGTCATGTACTTCAATACTCGATAATTTTTCTCCATCGTTTTTACTATTTAATATTCCTTTAATTTTTACTAAACATTCTCTTAGAGGTTGTGGTCCAGGTGCTTTTCCTCCAGAGGTCACAAGTCTTGCGCCCTTTGGTCTAATATCAGAATAATCAAACTTGATCTTAGATGATCTCTTAGAGCCTAAATAAGACTTAATTAAGACTTTAATTGCGTCTGACCAACCTTCAATTGAATCACCTATAACAAACCTACGAGTTCTAATATCATGAGGTTTTATTATTTCAGGTAGTTTCTTAATACTATGTAACTGGACAGAGTAGCCTACGCCACACCCACTAAGTAAAAGAAACATAACTTCACTAAAACCATCAATATGGTCAATAGGTAAATAAGCGCAGTTATACAAACGATTTGGACTAATTTCGATTGGCTTACCACCGAACTGTAAACTTCGCATAGAAGGGAGTACTTTCTTTTCATAAACATATTTATAATAAGTATTTATATCATTTTCTAAACTTGGGTATTTACGGATGTGCATTGCTTTATTACGGTCAACCAACTCTTCCCAAGTTTCTCTTCTTTGTAACTCAGGGATATACTTAGCATATTTCATGTGCACAGTAATATCCGAGAGTATATTGTTGTTTAACTCGTTCATTGTTTATTTATTTTTATTTATTATTAATTCTACTACTTTGTCGCATTCCTTTTGGTTTTGAGGTTTATATAAAGTCACAGAAGGTAGGTTTGCTTTTACATACTTTTTAAACATTTTCCATCTCAGTGGAAATGATTCGTTAGCTCTACCTTTTGTTTCTATTATAAAAGTGTCTGATACAAAATCTGGCGTATACTTTATGTTTAATATTTTCTTTGAACCTCTATTAACCATATCACCTTTACCGTTACCTTGTCTTTCGTAGCTTTCATTATCAAACATAAATCCTTCTTGTAGCTCAAACGTTGCTCCCTCGTACACGGCATGTATTTTAGCTTTTTGAAGAGCAATGTACATATACTTTTCTAAACCTGAAGCAAAGGTTATCCCGTCAAAAGTAACTTTCTTACTTCTGACAGGGCCTTTTTTTCTTTTAAAACGTTTTTTCATATTCGTCTTGTTTAAACTTATCTATTAAAGATTCTTCAGATAAGTCTTGCAGTTCGTCACGTGCAGCTTGTATGTACAACACAGCATCCATAAGCTCTTCTTGTACGTCATTAAGATACTTTTGCAGACCTTTCATTTTAAGTCTACGTTCGTCGTCTAACGTTGTTCCATATTTAGCATAACCAACGTCTGAACGTTTAACAAACTTATCAACAACACTTCTAACTACAGGATCTCTGAATCCATATTCTTTTCTTGATGTTATGCCGTTTTTGGCATCTGATATTTCTCTATCTGACATATTAATCTTTTTTAAATGTTCCGTTAACCATCTTTCCAGTTCTGTTTTTAATTTCGTAATAAGCTTGTTCAATACAACCTTCAATTGGCTCTCCTATTAATTCAGCTAAGTTAGTAAGTACAACAACACAGTCGCCAATACCGTCAATGGCTTCCATATCGTTACCTTTTAATATAGCCCTACAAGTTTCACCAACCTCTTCAACAAGTTTTAATGCTTGGGTTTTAGGATCACCTTCGTCATACAGACCTCTTTCATCGGCCCACGTTCTTATTAATTCAAACATACTAATTTCTGAGCAGGTGTTATCACAATATTTTATTTCGTTACCCGGTGACAACGCGCCTGTTCTTGTTTTTCCATTGTATTGGTCATTCATTTGTTTAGCATTATCTAAGCCGTGAACCCCGTAAGCATCGTGGTTATCAAACCATCTAGCAAACGCTTTGTTATACACATAACATCTATCGCTTGTATATTGAGAGGATTTAACATTGTCCATTATCCATTCAATTGATTTTTTAGTAATCCCAACTGGACCACTATCCGTTTCCCATTGCATACCTATTTTATCCATAAGTTGCCCTTTTAGTTTACTGACTGGACAAGGGAATGTCGTAGTCATTTCTGTTACATTTATTCTCATATTATTTATTGTTATTTGGTTTACTGGTTTATATAAATCTTTGTAAAGTTTACGGTCAACTCTATAACCTAGAGCTTTCTGAAGAGATATTTCTTTCTCTGATACTAAATCAATATCAGTGGTAGACATTATAACTTGATACTCACCTTTGTCATAACCTTGTTGACGTTCAACCCTTTCTTTAAGATCTGTTGTTACCCCTATTTTTTTACCCGGGATGTGGTATAAATAGTATTTCATATTTTATCGTTATATAGATGCATATTATGTGCAAAATGATAATATACACCTGGTTCAATATTAAGTCTCTTAGAGACCATCTCTTGCAGTCTAGAAAAACAATACTGATCGTTACAAAAGCCAAACCACAAATCATTAGACCTCATAGTCACACACATGTCTAGTCTACCGTGTAATATTGTAAACTGCACAGCGTAAGTACAGGGTGTGTCTGTTTTATAATCTGGATGTTCTTTACCATCGTATATAGATATACAAGCTTGCCTAGTGTCAGGGTTATCTTTTAACAGACCAACAATGTAATCTAATTGAGAAGTATGATTTTGACCACGTTCCCATTGATAACCGTAGTTAGAGTTTACGTTACCATCTTTATCAGCCATACGTTTCCATATTTCAGGAATCTTACCGTATATAAAACCTAGTTTATCTATTGAGTTATCTCCGGATAGATACCATTGCCATTCAGCTTCAGCGTATACCTCAGACCATTTACGTTCTCTATTTATTATTCTATTATCCATAGGATCTGTCATATAGAAACCTACGTTAAATAAAGCTTTAGTACCCGCAAAGTCTACACCATCTTGTATAATACGATCGTGTAAGTATTCGTAAGCTGTGTTTGCGTTTCTAAATTTATGCATAGTGTTCTCCTTTATATTTGATATAACTAGATAAATCTCCTATTGTAAAATCACTAACACCAGGTATAACCTTGTGATATGTTGTTGATTTACCATCTTTAGTTAATATAATTGTATTGTTATTTATTTGTTTTATTGTATTTGTCATAATAGTATTTATAGTATTCATACATCTTAGCTAAAGCTTCTTTGTCTTTATAAACTTTAGGATCAATGTGTATACTTTTGTTAATATTTAATTCAATTTTCCATTTACCGTTATTGTTTTCCCAATCTGGTATAACTGCTATTTTTATTCCTTTTCTTATACACCAAGCAACGTGTTTCATATCTTTTTTAGTGTATGTTAAAAACCCAGGAGTTTTACCTCTAATTTTTTTAGAGTTAGCCCATCCTATTCCCACGGCATTGGTTCTGTAGCAGCCTCGTTAACAAGCTCAGGTACAAAGCTACCAGATCGTGGTTCCCAAGTGAAATGGGACTCAGCGCCGTTTTCACCTAGATTTTGAAACTTAACTTTAAGTACTTTAACTTTAGTTGTTTTAGCCTCATAATCTCTGTGCACTAATAAACCGTGATAACTAGCATCGTACCATTCACCACCACCTTTAATATTATACATAGTAGGCTCTTCAATTTTACCATCAGAACCTTTATACATCTTGGTAGGGTGCGCAACAATAAAAGTAAGTACATCATACTTTCTACAGAAAGCTTCAATTTTAGCTAGGTAATCCATCGTATAACGGTTTACGTCGTCTGAATGTGCATTAACATCTCTAACCTTATTAAAAGGGTCTATAACAAGACATTTAATACCTTTACGTTTTACTAACTCAGCGCCTTTACGTAATACGGACTCTAAGTTATACTTATCCATATCAATGAAGAAATAATTATCGTTTACGTGGTCTGCAACTTGATTCCATTTATCACCACCAATATCACTAGCTGATGGCATATCCATCCATGTTTTCCTCATTAATTTGTGAGCGTGTAAATACGTAGGTTGATTTTCTGGAGAGGCAAAAGCCGTCTTCCATTGATAATTCTTGTTGTAACCTACAACCATCTGATCAACAAAATCAGACTTACCACTGCTAGGGATACCGGTAACAGTAATAAACTGACCGGTATATGTTGAGAATATTTTATCAAAGTTCTCAAGCCCAATTTGGTAGCCAGGTTTGAAGCCATTTTGTACAAAGTCCTTAAGTTCATCTTCTATATCGTATAAAGTTGATACATTTTCTAATGGTACCTGTTTTGCCGCGTGTATAGCACTTTTCAGTTTATCTGCTCCGTGTTCCATTAGGAAATCATTAGCATCTTTATTACCATTAAAATCTACTAAGTAGCATACCTCAGCACCTAGCCTACGAACAAACTCATTCTTAAGAGCTTGACCAGGTTCATCAGCATCTACAGCTATTATAATCTTAGTCTTATCTTCAAGATAATCAATACAATTATCTAGGTAATCTAAGTTGTTTGAATTCAACGTAGCACCGTTAGGTACTGATATTGCATTCTTGATACCAGCTTCGTGTAACGCTAGTACGTCCATTTCACCTTCTACAATGACACACCAATCATATCCTACAGTACTGTTAATATTGTAAAATACTTTTTCGGCGCCCTTGAAGAGCTTGAAATTCTTTCTACCATCTCTGTATTTAATATTGATGAGTTGATCACCCATCCAATAATTAAACTGAATAGTATTTTCTTTTTTACCTGTCTGAGGCATAAATTCGTCTCCGAACCAAATACCTACGTCTTTCATTGTTTGTTCTGATATACCTCTTTCTTTAAACCATTTTTTAATGCTTTCAGTGTAAGTACTAGATGATGGTTTATGAACCGTTTGAGGTCTAACATAAACCTTTTCACTAGCACCCTTACGTTGATAAGTATGTAGTTGAAATGATGTATCACAATTGTGACAGGTACCAAGACCACGTTCCCAATCATAAGAAGCACATTGTGCTTTCTGATTTTTAGGTTGTCTATCAGATGAACACAGGGGACAAATCCCCTGTGATGCACCTTCTTTTAGACTATGTTGATTGAACTCGTCAATCAAAAATCCATTGATCTCTTCTGTATTCATTAAAACGGTAAGTCAGCTTCTGGTTGAGCAGTTGGAGCTGCTTGTGGAGAAGGAGTTGCTTGAGGGTTATACTCTTTTGCAGACTCTACATTGTTACCGTTAGTCCACACTACTTTTACATTACCTAAATAAGTTTTAGCAGCTTTAGCTTCTCTTTCTTCTTTAGTTTGTTCTACAACTACAGGTCCTTGATTTCCGAACTGATCTAGCTCGTCGTTCAATGTAATTGTAATCGGTAAATACTTACCTTTTTTACCCACAAAGATCTTTTCTTTAGGGATTTTGTTCAAGTCTATACTTGCTTTGATTATACTCGCCATATTAATTATTTATTAAGGTTACTAAATTTCTAACTTGTTCTACGCTAGCTCCGGTTGTTCTTCTAAAGTTATCGAAGCTTTTATGATAAGGGTGTAAATTATCATTAGAGTTTTCGTTAACATAAAAGTTATCGGTGTTAGCTTTGAATTTCTTGCGTGATATACTACACGTCTTCATTTTTGGTCTTCCCATTGGTTTATAAGGTTTTGTTAATAAAATATTGAGCCGGATCGAAGTCATCTGTCTTATAAAATAAGTCATATACTTCTACTGCTTTAATCACCTTGTCTTTCCCCGACTCGTAGAATTTAGGTGAACAGTCAAACATTCCTATTTGATGTGTCTTTTTGTCTATTACTATAAATAGCATTTCATAACCGAATAGTTCTCTATATATATAGGCTTGGCTATCATAGTTAAACTTCTTAGCACTCCACTGGAATCTATCTATATCTCCAGTTGTTTTAAGATCTATTACTAGTTTTTCTTCATGGTTAATTATATCAGCCTTACCTTTCCACATGACGCCTTCGATTTCTTTAATCATTGGAACTTCATATTCTATAATTTTTTGTGTAATAGAATTTCTCGGATGTATTGTGCCTCTAACTAAGTCGTTACATATATCATTAGCCATTAGTTTGTCTGTCATAAGATTAGCGTTATCAGCTTCGTGCTGTAATAAACACATTTCACCTCCAGATATTTCCTTATATTCTTTAGTGTTTCTACTAGTAGACTCAACGATCTTAAAACTTGCTAGTTTCTCTGGCTCTAATATAGCCGTGTGAAAATATCCACCAACTAAGAAATTAGGATTTGGTTTAGAGGGCTCGCCTAGTTTCAAAGGGTTGTTCAACAAAACGCTAATATGCGAGTTAGATAGATATTGATTACCAAAATCACCATAATAGTCTTTGTCGTTTTTAAGCTTTTCTAATACTTGCTCTTTATTCATTTGTTTTTTGTTTACGAAATACCCTACAATTAAAATGATAGGTATTAGTATTAATACTTTTTTCATTTAGCAACTGATGCTAACTCTTTTTTATCACCTGACGTTAACTTATACTTTGATTCAATCGCATTTATATCACCGCCTGCAACTATATAATCTTTAGCTTTCTTTAGTTGATCTGCTGTTATAGCTGGTTTAGCTTTAGCTTTAATCTTATCTACGACGCCGTGTTTGTTGCCTGCGTCAGCATCTTCGGTATCATCAATTAAGAATAAATTACCAAGAGCATATTTTTTACCGTATGTAGAAGCTGCTCCGAACTGCTGAGCGGTTTGCATACCTTTCTGATTGAGGTCTACTCCTACCATAGCGGTTGCGTGTATAGCATCTTTACCATCTGATATTGTTGCTGTTGATTTAATCATTGGAGCGTTAATAGATTCAATTATAACTAATTCTTCATTTATTATAACTGTAACTCCATGTTCTAATAGAAACGGTTTTATCGCCTCTAGTATATCTTCTGATTTTCTAAAGTAGTATTTCCCAAAGGAATTATAACTACTTTTCTTAGCTTTCATCTTTGTTTGTATTGTTGCTAAGGATTTTGTTAGTTCTTTCATATTATTATATTTTAGTCTATATTATAATTACACATTAGTGTCTTACTTTTAATTTTATTTATCACTCTATCTTACACAAAGTCAAGCACTTGCGAGTGATCTACGTTCTCAATTAGCTTATCTACAGCTTGTCTTTTTAACTGTGAAATACGAACATAAGAACTACTACCTTCAATACCTAGGTAGTCAGCTATTTGAGTCGCAGAGTGTTTATCACAATCAAGACCATAACTTAATCTTAATACTTGATATTCTTTATCTGTAAGATAAGACTGACATAAGCCTTTTAAGTAAATGTTTAAAAGATCTATATTGTAAGGTTCAGATGTATCAGGTATTTGATACACCATGTCTTCATCATTGGGATTAGCATCAATACTTAGAAACACAGAGTTAAAAAACATTTCAACCATCTTTTTATCTTTACCAAAGTTCTTCCGTATCTCGTTTATTTTATGTTCAGGTAATCTTATACTACCTCTATTAGAATCTATCTGTCTACGTATACTACCTTTAATACGTTTTGAAAAGAAAGACTTTAATGTTTTTTCCATATCTTCAGATTCTTTAAGTTTTTCATAGTCTAGCTTTTTAACAGCTTGCACTAAACCTAGGCTACCTGACTGTATCATATCCATTATAGACATAACGCCTGATGCTTGTTGTGATGTAGCAAACTTTCTAGCTATATTTTCTACTAATGGTAAAAACTTAGTTGTTAGTTCTTCTCTAGTATATTCATACCATATTTTTTCTTCTAGTCTAGCTATAGCTTGTTTAACATCTTTCTTGTATCTTATATAGTTTTGTATGTTATATTTTTTCATCTTTTTTTATCTCTAATTTGACTTAATTTATCTAATAATTTTTCTGCTACTTCTACAGTTATTTCATCTCTGTAGTACATATCATATATTAGTCTTCTCATAATTGTTTGTTTAATAATTCTTTTTCTCGTTTTAATTCTACACCCATGTTTCTGTGTATTGTTCTTGTTGAACAGTTTAACCTTGTTGCTAATCTTTGTATTGTTATCTTCCAACCACTATGATTAAGTGATAACATGAGCTCATATATGTCGTCTTCAGTAATGATTTTACCTCTACCTATTAACTGGCCTACGATACGTAGCTTTTCTTCAGTACACATACCGTTGTTAGGTTTAAATATAACTTTACGCATCTTGTTTTTAGGTGGCTCTTCAAGATCTAGCATGCTAATCTCATATACCATATTTCTTAGTAGATCAGGATGTATTGTAAAGGTTGTAAAGCCTTGCTGTTTATTAGCAATAACTTCTGCTATATCTACAAGATCATCTTGATCTAACTGAGGGTTTAGATACCACAATACTAACAAATGCCACTTCAAAGATTTATAGGTTGTTATCTTAGCCTTGCTGTTAAACAAATGATAACACTCATAAGTACCGTCGATATAGAACATATATACTTCGTTCTCTTGAGTGGGTATATCTGTAATTGGATTTCGTCGATAGACGATTCTTTTGTTATCTAAGTATTTTGTATTTCTATTGTGTGACATTAGCCTATTACTCCTTATATTTAGGGGCTGTTGTCACAGTCCCTTGTGGGTTTAATGTTGCAAAAATAATTCTTGTTTCATTATCATTAGGATATTTAATTTCATTAAATTCCTTAATTAGTTGTTTAAGGTCTTTGCTCATATAATTTTTCTGTTTTAGGGTTTGCTACTGAATGTTTTTCGCCTATGTAATAGTTCCAGTAAGCTTGAACACTACATTTATCTTTATATTCATCTGGCATACACTGTGGTGGCTGCTCAAATGGTTCGTGTGGTATATTTTCAGGATGTTTTTCTAAAACTTTAATACACTTAGTGATACTTAAATGTACTTTACCATATCTATACGTATATTGTAAACCTAGGGCTATCATATGCGCATATAACCAGTCATAATGTAATGAGTTTTCTCTTACCCATATAGTTGATGGGTGATTTTTATGAGCTAACTTGTACGGTACATCTTCTGGATTACCTAGTACATGATGAGCAGCACATAACATTTGTGCTGATTCAAGTATCATCTTGACTACGTGTTTGTTATACTGTACTTGCGCAGCTTTAAATGGATCTTTATCTAAATAAAATATATTCATTATTCGTAATTTCTAATACATTTGAACAGTGGATGACGATAGCTATTTGCTTTAGTACGTTCGAAGTATGTGAATGTAGCTCGTTGACCAACCCATGTTTTCATTTCTTCAAAGTTGTCTTGTAAGAACTTGAACTTATCCATAACTGGCATACCAAACTCGTTACCTTCGTCATCAATAGCTGTAAACTTACCGATAGTACCGGTACGTTTACCTTTACCTTCGACCCAACCAGTTAAGGTAGCTTCAGCATCGTGAAAGTCTTTGAACTTTCTAAGGTTGTGAGAACGCTTACATTGATATATATCGTTAGTACGTACGATAGAGCCTTCGAAACCACTATTCATATTAACCTCGTGCATTTCTTTAGCTTCAAGCTGATTAGGTATTTGTATAGTTTCAACAGTTCTAACACAATAAGAGTCTCTTAGATTATCCATCACAAACTTATAACGATCTTCAAATGTTTTAGTCTCATCTA
>UEXM01000970.1_pt1 | contig 26909 bp, 25 predicted proteins | sample 1796661 | NCBI WGS metagenome assembly UEXM01 (sample SAMEA4772469, study PRJEB27181) | metagenome
TCTCGCCTGATCGTGCGCCGTTTCCCCAGCAACTCCAGGAATTTTATCATAAATTACATTCCACTGAACTTCTCTGTCTCTCGACTTGGCTTGATCTCCGAATATGTCTTTGTGCCATGGAGCTTTGCCCAATTCTTTATAAATTTCACCCCAAATGCCTTCTTTTTGAAATTGTTCAAACATTTCGTGAATTGCCTGGTACCAAGGACCCGTGCCCTTGCTAACTTCATCTTCTGTTGATTCAGCCCAGGAAAGGAAGTGTGCTTCTTCAGTAAAGGGGCTATAGGTTTTGTAAAAGCCCCACGTTATTTGAGCCAAAAACCACAACTCTTTGTGATATCCTTTTTCGGCAAAGCTAACAGCATTTCTAGCTGCCTGCACGGTGTCTTTGTTTATTGAACTTTTAGGATTATCTTTTGAATAACCACTCCAATCAACAAAACCGACACCCCAAATCATGTCCCCGACGCCCCAAACTGTTGCAGCTTCGGCTGAACTATAACTATGTTTTTGGAGGCCATAGTAGTCGTCAACAGGGTTACCGATTTGGTCATCTCCATCCGGAGACATAAACCACGGAACTCCCCACCCAACCCTGGATGGTTCACCAGCACGAGTGGTCAAGAACCTATAATACATTTCTTGAAAATATTTTACAGTCATTATCTTAACACCTGTAACACCAAATTAATATCGTAAGGTATTTTAATAGTTTCTCCAATTTCAACATGTGCTTCGGTTGGTCTGTTGTTTAATTGTGCGATAACATACCAATATTTTTTGTTTTTAAAGAATTTATGAGCAATAATAGCAAAGTTATCACCATACTTCCATACATATTCAAATGTTGGAATGGTGTCAGGAACTTCTTTTAAAGTGGGAGTCCGGTATTGTTCTATCCTGTTTACCCCTCTCTCTTCGAAGATCTCTTTATACTGATTGTTGGTGTTTACTGCTTTTTTCTTATTTCTTGACATTCTTTTATCCTATTATTGATCAGAGGTTAGAAACGGATCAATTAAATCCAGTTGATCTTCCACTGTCTGTTCTGACGTTCCATATAGGTCTATTGGTTCTGGTGGGGGATCAAATGATGTGTTGTATTCGTCGTTTTCTAAATCTTCCAAAGCTCTTTCCCCTTCTACTACCGCGCTAGCTCTCTTCGGAGTCCCAAAGAAATGCGCATCTCCATTCCACTCTCCGTCAAGTACATCAGCATTCCATCCTGGTGTTCTTTGATGAAGAACATTTAGCGAGAATGATATGTCAAAAGACTTTGGAAAATGGTTTTGATTAGATATGAAAGATCCATTATCAAGGTTTGGGACAATCGATAGAGCACTCACATACCCAAGAAGACCATCTGATCCCGCAAGATTTCCATTAATAAGGTTAGCAAACTTCACTTTAATTAGCGGAGCACCGTACATGTGCTTTGAGGTCACCGTTTGCTGTACCGTTAATCCCTCTTCGGTGCTTATTGTGCCGTTATCTCTGTACGAGGGGTACATGAAAGAAGCTAATACATCTATTTTCTTTAAATTCTCTACAGCTTCTTTTAAATTTCCAGCAACAACATTAAATCCCAATGAAATTGTCCTAGTGGTGCCTTGAAAAATTGCTATTGGATCGTTTCTTCCAAAAACTTGCTCTGAATTCCAGGTAGAATCAAAATTTTGACTCATGTCTGTCAGGAACGCAAGAAATTTAACACTATGTCCAGTGAATAACATACTGGTTATCTCCAACACAGAGTTTGTGTTTTCTGCGTATGTTTTTAATGTGTTATCTGTTGATAATAATACCGATGGTATGGCCATTGAACTCCCCCCTATTCATTTACTAATTCGAAGTATCCTTTTTCCATTAAGGATTTTATTGCGGCTTCGTCTACTTCTATTCTTATTGTTTGTTTTTCTTTTGATGCGCCTATTCTATCAATCGCCGCAACGATAGAGGAGCCTAAATTTCCGTTTATTGTACCAGCACTCTTACCAGTTGCGATAAGTGCTAAGTTCTCCAATGTATGAGATACTTTTATATTTGATTCGTCTTCTAGACTTAAAGCAGACTTAAACGCTTGAATTCCTAAAATTAAACCAGCGAACACTCCAAAGAAATCTGCAAATGCCAATTCAGAGAACTGTGTGACTGACTCTTTCAAAGTACTTGCTAAAGATCCAAACCCGGAGATACTCTCGGTTACAGACCCTGCCATAGCCGCTTGTGCTTCGGCCATTAGTCGGAGATTATACAGTACACCTATCAGTAGTCCCATGCCGATCATCGTAAACGGATTAGCCATTGCTGCGGCAGCAAGACTAAGAGCAAACAATGCTCCCGCAAATCCAAACAAAATACCGATAGCAAGTGCCCCGTGTTCAGCCATTAACACTAACTGCTCGACCATTAAGGCGACTCCAAAAGAGGCAAGTACCATACCAGCACCCATCATCAAGACACCGAAGCCAATAGCTGCGGCTGAACCGGCCAGAGGAGCCATACTGACCCCAAGTTGCCCTACTGGTTTGCTTAGACTCTCTACCGCTTTCTTCCCGCCCTTGGATGCAAAAGCCATCGTTGTTAATCCGCCCACAAAAGAGAACATCGCACCAGCGAGAGGCACTAAGATACCCAACAAAGGAGCTAACAAGGGAGCGAAAATAACGAGAGAAGCGATAAGTCCCTTCATAGGTATGTTTGAATTAGCAAAAGATTGCATGAAGTCAGAAAACCCCTCAACAAACGACCTGATGACTGGTATCATTGGTTCCATACTGATTGCGAAGTTCATCATGATTGTTTTTAGTTTGTCAACAACACTCATCGAGTCCTTCATTCTTTGTTCCATTATTTCTTGTTCTTTGCTTTGCGCCGACATTGCTCTTTGATTTCTTTTGTATTCTCCGAAACTCATGCCGAAAATTTTATTGGCCTGAGCCATGTCAGAAATGCCCGCTGCTTGTGCAACTGCTTTTTGTGTAAAGCGATCCATGTTTTTGAATTGTTTACCAGACAGTTGAATGTTCTTAAGCAGGTATTCGATTCTTTCATCTTCTTTCATAGTTAAGAGATCCATAGAAGACATTTGCGTCCCCAAAATCGCATTTAACTTACCAGTGGTCTCTGCGGCATCAGAAAATGTATCAAATTTGCTTGCTAATCCAAGCAAAGCATCAGTCTCTACCCCAGCCGCACGAGCAGCAGCAGCGATCTTTCCGAATATCCTTGGTGCGGCTGCTCCGTATACTGCGAGTGATTTGTTGGCAGAATTAAAGCCCTTTACATACATAGACATACTCACACCAATACCCTTAGCAGCCAATGCGACATCCCTTGTCATCTGCATTGCTTCGTCTGTCGTGGCACCTAAGCTTTTGCGGAAAGTTTCAATCATCTTTGCGCCTTCTTCTGCTCCGACTCCGAACTTATCTAAACCACCAACAAGGACACCTAATTCATCTTTTGTGTCTGCGGACAAGTTCTTGAACTCGTTCATGTTTGTAATCAGTGCTGCATTTATTTTAGCAGAATCATCCATTGTAATGCCGAGGTTAGCATGGCCAAGTGCAAGACTGTTAATCTCTTTTGTCGCCATTCTTCCCAAGCCTGTCTGTTTAGCAAATGCTGAACTCGCTTTATCAGCAGCCATCATAGCAAAAAATGTTGACTGGACAAACTTCATCAAAAAGCTAGCCGCTATCCGTGAAGGTTTAAAGGTGTCCTTCAAGGCCATGGCCATACCCTTTATACCTTTCGGGTCTTGTGCAAATTTACCAATTTTAGCCATTCCTTTGAGGATAGCATCGCCTTCTCTCGACACAAGAAACATTTTCTGTGCTACGTCTTCTGCGCCTGCTTTCATAGAATCATAGGCAGCAGCACCTACTGGGCCGAGCATTGCTAGTTTTTCTAATAATTCTTTAACCCTATCTGTACCGAGCCCAACACGATCAGCAAATTCTTTAGCTTTCTCGCTGTTTTCTTCATAAGCACCGGCATTGGAGCTTTTCCACAAATCACTCAGTTCTTTAGCTGCCGCCATTTCTCCCTTGGAATCGCCAATTGCTTTGGCCATCTTCATTTCTATACTGAGGAGCTTTTCTTTGCCCTCAATGTATTCTTGTAGACTGTCCAAGTCTGTTTTCGCATTGTCACTCTCAAGTTTTTTTAATCTTTCCTCAAGTGACTTGATTTTTTCGTCTTTGGGATCTGCCATTTACTATACCTCGTCTTTAAACGGCCATAATAAACCCGTAGCGGATTCAAATTCTTTAACTGAAATGTCTAGCCTTGTTCTTGCTTTAACTGTAGCGGGATGATCTTCGCCGTACTCAACATAAGCATCCAAATAATTTTTTTCGTTAACAAGAGCAGCAGCGTAAGCCTTAACATCTCGATGCTTACCTCTGATAACAAACTTTCGGCCACCTTCGCCATCTTCATCTTCTTTCATTAAATTGCTTAACACAGAGGCATCCAAGGTACCAACCATGGGAGTGTCTCCGTATAGTAGTTTAAGCAAAGTCTTGCTCCAGTTACCGATTCCGGTCATCCAGCCTTCCTGGAGAAGTTGTTTATCATTAGAATTCATTAAAATCCCTCCCAATTACAAGTAAATAGTTACAATAAGAAAATGCCCCGTAGGGCATTAACTATCTAGATCGTTTCGAAGCTTTATCGTGAGCTTTCTTTTCTTCTTCAAACTGTTTTTGCAGACGTTGTAGCCACCACATTCTCAAACCAACTGGTAAATTGTATACTTCTATAAAAGACCAGCCGCCAAAATGCTTTAGCATAAAAAACTGCTCATACACCTGCTCGATGTATTTATCTGTCAGGCCAAAAAAAGTCTGCCCCAAAAGGCACCTCAATCTCTTGTTCGTGGCTACAAGAGGAGCATTCAAAATTTTGTATTATCTTAACATCAGGAGCAGTTGCTTTATAGCAGGCTCTTAGGTGTCTAGAATCAATTGTTGGCATGTTATCAATATACCGTTTAATCACACTGCCGTCCTTATGACCTTCAATAGCTACGATCATTCTATTATACTGGTCGGACAACAAGCTTTCATTCATCTTTCTTTTTCTTTTGCTGGCTGTTATGTTAGATATGTGTATTTCGTCTTCTCCATACAACAATCTGTATTCAACGTTGAACTTCGAATAAGGCATCTTGGTTATAAAAGTCCCGTGACCGGTCTCTTTAACACCTAGTTCGTCATTTAATTCAAAATTAATAATTTTTTTATCATTTAAATCGAAAGTGTGGTCACTAGAAGTGCCACATGCAGGACATGCTGCTTTCGTTTCGTAGATATTTCCGTAACCGGACACTCTTGCGGATATCAATATAGCATTTCTATCTGCCACAAGTAGTTTCTTAGCATCTATGTCTTTGTTAACAATAACGTTTTGTAGAAAACGTTCTACAGCCAAACCCTTCTTCAATAGTGTTTGGGAAGATAGAATATCTTCGTCTTTTGCTGTCATAAATCTTATCTCGATTGTTTCTTCCCCGAAGAGAGGATGGTTTTCTTGATACCCTCTTCCCTTCGATGGCAATTCAACAAACTCTGTTGGTGCGACAAAATGCAATGGGTCAAAAGCTTTTTGACTTTGCACTTGCGGCGGAGCATCAGCATGTTCGGGTTTGTGAATCCCCCCCATGCGATCTTCATTGTTTCTTCTCGACAATTTTCACCTCTCTTTTTTGTCTTTCTAAATTATAATGGTCTTTAAGCAAACCTTGATATCGAAGCATGATCTAATGCGATAGTCACATCAACCTCTATTAAATCATCTGATTGATAAGCGACCTCGCCAAAGTTGATAGTGCTTATAAACGCTCTGTGTAGAGACCATTCCTGGGCAGTGTTTCCTTCTGCATCTAAAATTGAAATCGTTGGCGGTGTGCCAAACACATGCTTTTTCAAAGTGTTTCCTAAATTTGTAATATTGGCATAACCCGTAACACCTAAAAAGGTAGACTGCAGAAGATCTTTAGTTATAATGAACTTCATGTTACAGTCTGACCACTTGCCTATGCCTGGGTATTTTATACTGTGATTTATCAGTCGATACTCTGCCACATCAGTTTGAAACTGCGGGAGAGTAACGGACTTACACTCGACCCTTTGGCTTCCACCAAAGTTTACCAAATAACGAAATTTTCTTAAAGGTTCATTCCAAAAGGTCATTAATCACTCTTTTTATTATACTGTAGTGGGACTAAAGTCTTTTCCGGTCTTAAAGTCGCACTCAGCCCAATCGTATTGTATTTCCATTTCAATCGTTCTAAGTTCATCACTAGAATAGTCAAGGTCACCATACTTAGCAGATTTTATAAATGGGTTCTTGAGAGTCCAAGTCTCCAAGGCTGCTCCGTTTGGTCCCAGTACCTGTATTTCCATCTGCTTCATACCAACAGAAGTAGCTTTTGCTTTAGAAATTGTTCTAGAACTTTTATTATTGGATGCTACTGTTTCGTCTTTAACAAGATACCCACTTCTTTGTATCATATCAAGGGTTGCTTGAACTTGATCAGGGTTAGCAGGATCTACCAAGGTTAGGGTTACTGTGTTCCAAGTAACTCGCCCAGGATAATAATATTTATTGTCCATAAAGTCATGCTCTACTGAATTAACTTCATACGCTGGTGTGGTGACTGTTTTTGCCCACCACTGTAGTTCGTCGTTCATAGTGACTAGCCATCTAAATTGCCTTTTTGGGCTAACTTTTCCTTCCTTCCAAAATGCCATAACTAAAATTCTCCTATATTATTTGTAATTAGTTTCATGATTAGAATTCAACTCCAGATCTTGTTATCACAAAGTCAATAGCAATGAATTCAATTGCTCTGGCTGGCTTGACGAAGATTTTAGCATACATGATGTTTCTATCAACCAAGTCAGCAGTTGTAGTGGTTTCGTCAAGAACAAGTTTGTATTCAGTCAGGCCGAATCTTGATTTAACATCAGACAAGATTGCATCAGCTTGTGTCTTAAACCTTAGCCATGTTGTGTTTACGTTCTGATCGAACAAAATAGTATCTGCAACATTTCCAATTCTTTTCTTTAGGAAAATCATAAGACGTCTTACATTGATTCTATCCAGTGCGGATGGGCTCTGTTGAAGTGTCTTTTGTCCAAAGATTACAATCTCTCCAATGGATGGGAATCTTGCAATTGGGTTAATGTTCTGTTCGTAAAGATCATCACGATCTTTCTTTGTTAGGTGCTCAAGGGTACCAGCAACACGAGGGCCAGCAGATCCACCAAGAACTCCAATTCCACCTCGGTTAAATCCAGCAGGAGCAAACCAAGGACCTTGGCTAGTTGCCTCGGATTTAGCAATTGCTCCAATCGCCGCAACAGATGGAGGAACAACAGTTACATCTTCTGTTCCTGATGTTGTGTCGCGCAGGCGAACTGGTGGGTAATAGGTAGCAGCATAACTTGTATCATAATCCAAAGTTTCTGCTTTGGCTATTGCCGCAGTAGAGGTACCAAGGGCTTCGACACCGTTAGCTTCGTATGGCTTTCTGTATCCACCATCCAAGTCGATGATTGCCAATGTATCTGCTCTGTCTTCTGCGATTGTTATCAAATCTTGGGTTAAGTTTGAATTTATAAGACCCGGCATTGAAACAATGTCGTAACTCATTAGATCTTTATCTGCGATTACATCGAAAACTCTCTTTACACTATGATAAGCATAATGCTTATTTTCATCTTGACCAGATGCTAAACCATTAACGACTGAGAATGGATCAACTTGTCTGATGTCAAGTCCGTCTGATCCACCGAAGAATGCTGCGTTGAATTGGCGAACACCTTGGGTAATCAATTTAGCAGAACCAGAGTTGCCTGTGAAGGAGTTTCCGGCAGCATGAGATCCATTTTCGTAATAGAACTTGGTTGAATTGGTTCCTGCTTCTTCTCTGATGTCATCAAGAGAGAAAATCCAAGAAATTTGTGTTTTTGTTCCATCTTCGTGGATATTGAGTCCGCTTGGCAAAGCTCTTACCAAATCTTTATAATCTGGTGAGTACCATAGGGATTTCTTTGGCTGATTATCGGCATCAAGCATGTGTCTTACACCAAAAACATAATCTTTTGTGTAGTTTCCGCTGTTATTTGAATTCTCATCAGTTAATTTGAGATCAGGGAATGCTAGAGATGCTGTTATGTCCGCATCAATTCTAGCAAAATGAGTGGCATTGGCCGCAGAATGTCCAAAATGCATCGTGGCATCGTCCACTAATTTAGCTATTGTGTTGCTTCCTGCCGTAGTCGAACCAGAAGAGATAGTTAATGTATTTGGCTTGGTTGGTCCCCAAACTCCAAATGGTACCATTCTTTCATCAGCAATGCCGGATTTCCAGTCATTTGCCATTTCAACTCTAACATAATCAGAACGATTTGAGTATTCGCCTTTTAGCATGTATTTGTCTAATGTATCATTCCATTCTTGGTATTGATCTCCAATCATCTTTCCAATAAAGTTGGCAGATGATTCATTCAAGTTCAAGTTATCGAATTGCTCAACCTCGTTTCCTGCTGAATCAACAATTACAACTGAGAAGGTTGAAGTTGGATTCGCGGTTGATCCAACTCTAATGTTTTCTATTCTAACACCATAATTCTTTCCAAACCACTCACCTTCATGAAGGGAGCATAATCTGAATAATTTTTCATGTGTTGATTTGGTGTATGAACCAAAGTTTGCAGTCGGAGAAGGATTTCTATTAATAAAGTATCCAGTTTTAGACGCTTGTGCTTCCAATTCACGATTAGAATAATGCACAGTGGCATCAGTCAATGGTATTAACATACCAAACTGCTCTCCGGCAGTAGTACCGGCCAATCTTGTAGCTGGCTCGTCAAATGTTTCACCTAGGAAATAAGTTTCCGCTGTTGCTGCATAGTTGATCGCTTTTGTCTTCTGTGGGTTACAATTAAGAACATTTCTAATGTAGCCGTCTTGTTTTTTTCTATCAAAGTGAACAACATACTTTTCATCAACAGTAGAAGAGCTATGAACCAAAGTAAAAGTGCTTGGCTGCCCTGTGGTTGATGACTGTATTAAAGTGTTTAGTGCGGCAGTTGTTGTTCCACTACCACCAATAGCTCCAGACAAAGCCCAGTTAGATCCGGTTGTATAAATAATAGCAGCCAAAGTTCCACTTGTAGTTCCAGACGAAGCTGATGGCATAATAAACAAACCAAGAGCATTGGCATTTGATGCAGCAGCAGTCGATGTCTCTTGACCAGAGTTCCATCCTGCTGGTACATAACCTGTTGCTTGTTTGGAAGCTAATTGGTCTTGTCCCAGTGTTCTAACAAATGTTACGGGCGATGTTCCAGATGCTAGCCATGCCTGTGCGGCATACATTGCGTATGTTGTAGCTTGTTGGTTTCCATCTCTCCAAACATCGGTAGAGTTTGAACCTTTACCTGAAACAGGTTTTCCAAAAACTCTGTAAAAATCTTCCAAATTATTAATTTTAATTGGTACGTTCGCTGGACCTTGCGGGGCATGTCCAATTAGCAAAATTCCATCATCTGCTGTGGGTGTTGGGACAGTACTCTCGTCCACTTCTCTAATTGACACACCGGGTGATATAAAATCAAATCTTCTAGGCATTAAAAATCTCCTTATAATTCTTATCTCACAGTAAATAGTACGTTTTTAACCGAAAAACCTTATTCTTTAAAATCGAAGTCATCATTATTGAGCCAAGGTCTTTTATCACCAACAATCACTCTTTCTCTAGAAATTCTGATCTCCGCTCTGTTCTCTCGAATAGAATATTTTGGTTTGACCCTATTGATGCCTTCACCGATCAAATATCCCAAGACTTTTACTTGAATTTTTGTTTCGAAACGTCTTTCTTCTTCTGATAAATTGTCAACATTTTTGTTTTCAGCAAATTCCTGCTGGATGAACGCCTCGTATGACCATCCATTTTTTTCAAATATAAATGTGTTTATTTGACCAGTTTTAGTTATAAAAGGTGTCAATAGTTCGTTCATTTGTTGTTGGTATTCGGATCGCAAAACAATTGTATACATCATTGTTACATAAACAGGAATTGGTATTGTCAAAAATTCATAAACAATTTTGTTATTGTCTCCTCGCCTGGTCTCGTTTCCTTTTAATGATCTTGACGAGTCGGCGTTTGCAAAATTTCTTGTCTTGTCCTGTTTAATTCTTCTTTTGATCGTTATCGTGCCACCTTTAAAATCTGGATTTTCAAACATGTGGGCTTGAAAGCTTCCCTTAAATGCCGGATCTTTCGCGATAGAATCTCTGTTCAGCGTTATAAGTGGCAATTTCAACTTACCAACAGAGTCTCGTAACTCCTTGTTATTCTTAATCTGAAATGCTCTCTCTGTGCCCAGCCATATGACTGGTGTCTGCTTAAAGCCGTCATTTGTTACTGTAGATAATTCGAGGTCTCTTACCCACTCATAAATACCTGTATCGATATTTTCAATCGTTGATGGTTCAACTGGTGTTTGATTAACTGGCATTAAATAATCCGTCCCTTGCTCTTATGCATTCTGCTTGTATCTCAAAGCTTTGTTCCGGCTGTCCGAAGAGTAGCCTTGGTTCAACTAGCTTGACGACTTCGTAATAAATGTCTCCGTATCTAACAAAGTCTCCTTCTCTCACATAAAGGTCTTGGTCTTCGGTCAATCTTTTCTTGTGAAATTTAACATTTATCTTTGTTACTTTATCGATTCCCAACCCTTGTTCGAATTGTGTCTCGACACCTTGGTAGTCAACCAAAGCAAACACTCTAACGGGCGGTAAGAAGGTTTTTTCGACTGCTTCTCCATAAAGGGGGTGGTAGTCAGTGTGTTCTATGTCTAATGGAAAATAGAGCACTTGTTGGCCGATTACTCGCTCAATAATTTCATCATTGACCTGCTTTACAAGATTGCGTTCTTTTTCACCCAAAAACATTGGGGGAGGTGGCTGGTCTGGTTTTTTCCATTTATCATCTGACATCTAAATTACCCCACAAATATCTTCAATGGTACATCTTGCATGATGTCTTTTGCATTCTCGGTCATGTTTTTATCTGTTTCAATAAGCTTATCGTATGTCATCTCGGAAAGTATAGTTTTAAGCTCTTCTCTCAGTTTATCTTGTTCGCTGGCAGCTTGACTTAACAAGTCAGAAGCATTTAGAGTGACAGATTCTCCCGGAATTGGTATGACTCCACTAAATTTGCCCCTAATCTGTCCTAGAGTTTCTTTTGACAGGGCAAGTGCAAATCTTCTAATCCACTGTTTACCTATAGCATTGATACTATCGAAAGGTAAGTTCTCGAACGGAAGAGAACTCATGTTATTGATCCCATCTTGACCAGATTCATAATCATCTTCCCAGATATCGTCTCCATTATCAACAGAGAATCTAAACCAGAACTTTTCTGGACTCACAGAGCTTGGAGTTGGAAATAGTCTCAATTGATTATTGACTATTTCATAAGAATAATGCGAAGTCCTCGTATACAAGTGGTCTTCATAAGAAATAGCTTGCAACTTGTTTTGCCAAACAGGTATTACCTGGAAAGAAGAATCATCAGCATATTGTCCGTATGTAGACATGTCACCTACAACATTAAGACCGCCGTAATAGCCATAAAATCTCCACATTTGTCTAGGGGAGACATAATACATTTGTCTTACTTTTATTCTTTTATTTCCTACCTTATTATAAAAGGGCATTGCCGAGTCAGTAGCAGATGAAGAGACTATCTGTTGTAGATCGTAATCAGATTGACTAGCAACACTGTCAAAAGAGGCAGAATAGATCGTCTGGGTGCCACCAACAACAGCTTCTGTTGCAAATGTTTCTCCTATTCTAAACGCGGTTTCAAATTTGAATTTAGGATATTTGAGAGCCACATTCGACCCACTTAAAGCATCGCCTGATTTGATGACACCTTTGTGATCGAACGAACCAGTGCTGCCTCCTAGGGCAGATCCCATTATGCTTTTGGCTTGGTGCAGATTCAATAAATAAGAATACTCCAAGCATGCTTCTTCGTAGTTAGCATAAACATTCTGCTCCGTCATCTCGATGTCTAGGACATCTCCGCCAAGCTTTTTATATGTGTAGGCGACCTGTGTCAATGCTCCAGTTAAAAAGTCTGCTGACTCGTTGTATGCCCCCACTGGACAAGCAGCGGCAACATTGCCTATGGTACCAGTTTCTGGTAATGTTATAGCACTAGTTGTAGACGTAGGCGTTAAAGTAGGTAAAGCCATTCATGAACCCTCCATTCACTTGTAAATAGTTTCTCAAATACTAATAGGTCTATGATTTGTTTATGGCCTTTATTATCTGTGTCTTGGTCATCGTTGATCTTACTGCGATGTTATTTTCTTTTGCGTAAGATAATAGATTTCTCTTTGTCATCTTTTTAAAATTCAAGGTCTTTTTTGGTGTTATAAGTGTCGGCTCATTGAATGGTTGAATTGTCATTTCAACAGAAGGTTCTTCTTTCATTTCGACAACGGGCTCCGCTCTCATACTGACCAGTGGTTGTGTTTTCGTCTGAACAACTGGCTTTTCTTCTTCTTCGAACTCTTCCCAATCAACTTCACTCATGGCAACAACCAATTCATCAAACGTTGCTGACATTCTTTTCATGCGATCAATCATTACCGAATTGTCTTCCACTGCCTTTACAATCTTTTGTTCTGGCTGGGCTACACTTGTTGTTGAATCCTTTCCATAAACATTCCACGGTAATGCTTGAAATTTCTTTCTCAAAAGCTTTCTTCTTCTATTTCCCATTTTAACTCCTATGGTTTAGTATAAATAGTTTAAAATCTCAAAATGTGGTCGAAAAAAAATTTGAGGGATTTTGGTTTTGCTTTATTTGTTCTGCCAACAACATTGCCACCTCATTTAGGTGCTCTAGGATGTTTTTGTTTTGTTCTTGAAGTTGCCGCACTTGTTTTTCCAGATTTGCTATTCTCTGCTGTTGTGCCATTAGTTGTATCATTTCTTCTCCTTGATTTATTAATTAGTTTTTAAAAAAGAAACCCCCAACCAAAAGGAAGGGGGTCTGTGTGGTTCTGTGTAACTTAAAGATTAAGCTGCGATGACCGCACCTTCAAATCCAACCCATTTAACTCCGTCTGCTGAAAACAGAATTGATGTTGTAGAATTAGCCATTTCATAAGCAGTGTCATCACTCAGAGGCAAAACTTGATCGCCTGATGCTGGGTATACTTTCAAAACCCCAGCAGCCAAATTCGCTATAACTACCATCGCCCCGGCTCCTGCTGTGGCAAGTGCCGGCAAGACAACCCCTTTGGACCCATTTGCACCAGAAACTAATACAACAGGTGCAGTTGCGGCTATTGCTGCTGCATCTCCTTGGTTACTCCCAACAGCGGTTACTGCTTGAGTTGCCATTCCTAGCTTCACGGCGCCATCAATTGATGGTGACGACAATGTTGCACTAGTCATGTCCAAATCTCTTTTTAAATTTTCAATTAGGGCCTCGATTCTAGCGAGACCTAGTCTTTTTGTTCCCATGTTAAAAACCCTCCTTTTATAATCATGTTCCTTTATCGGTTTGTCTCAGCGATAATAGGAGGCAAGTCAAGCCTGCCCGATAACAATGGATGAACGATATTCTCATTCGCATGTAATTAGTTTTCAAAAAAGTAAAGCCCCCAATCCGAAGAGAGGGGGCTTATATTTAACCAATGTGGTTTATGGGTTAGCTAGTTGCGCCAGCTTCACCAAGCAATCCACGAACGATAACAAGACCGTACATATCAGGACGAACCATCTTCTTCGCGTAACGAGTCATTACTCCTTTACGAGGAACGAAATCTTCTGTTCCGAAAATGGTAGGTGTTACTTGTAGAGGCACATAAGGTGCATACACATAACCAGACTCAAGGAAAGAGTTTCCTTTACGTCCTACAAGAATTACATTTCTTGGGAAGTAAGGATCGACCATAACGTCGAATTTACGACTCAAAGAACCGGTCTTAACAGCACCGATGTCGCCTTTATCAGCGTCAGCAGTAACATTAGCACGGAATCCAGCAGTGAACTCAAGAATGTTAGCAACTTCTGGAGAACAAACAACGAAATTAGCACCACCACGGAGAGTCTTTCTATGGATTTGAGCAGAAACGTCATTAATGGTTTCAATGAGAGTCTCATACCATTCTGATACAGTTCCTGTAAAGTCAGGAGCAGCAGAAGTTTGACCAATCTCAGCACCAGTTGTGCGATTTACGAACAAGCCGGGAGAACGAGACCAGTAGAATGTACCAGCAGTTGCACCATTTACAAGATCAGCAAGGATCTCACGATCAATTTCCAAAGCAATCTGCTCTGAAAGGATAGAAGTCAATTCAACTTCAGCATCAAGGTTGTGATAAGCGTTCAAGTCTTGACCAAGCTCAGGAGTCCATTTAGCTTTAAGCTTCTTGGTTTGAGCAGTGATCGCAGTTGAGTCAACTTTGATGTCGATTTCTGGGATAGATTCTTGGTTTTCAAGGCCCCATTGTGATCCACCAACAACAGATCCTACCGGAGTTCCAGCAGAAATGGTATCAACAAGTGGGAAAAATACTGTACTGTCAGCCGCATGATCGTTGTCAACACTACCATCACCATGAATGTAAAAACTAACATGTTGAGCTTTAGAACCAGCAACAATGTTGTTGTTTGCATCTTTATAGCCTAGATGTGTAAGACGACGTATAACATGACCTGATCCCGCACCTTCTGCTTGGGTAAAGTCATCATCTGTAAGTGTCCAAGCTGTCAACATACCTGTATCTGCCTGAGCCATGTTCGCTGTGGAAAGTTTAACAACAACAAGAGCCAGTTTATCGGTGCTTGTTGCATTAAGAAGATCCGGATCAAAATCAATTGATTTCTTTTGTGCTTCAGTGAGAGCAGAAATAGCAACCGGAGTAACTCCAAGAGGGCATGCGATACCTGTCGCATCTTTATCAGCAACTTGGTTGTCGCCAATAGAGCCAATTGCATTGGCTCCACCATCAGCAAGGGCAACTGAACCAGTTGGAGCAGCATAACCTGTTGAAAGGTCACGATACCCACCAGCACCACTACGATCAGCAGGATTAAGATTAACCCCATCAATTAGTCCGGCACCAACTACATTGCCACCATACAAAGAATCGTCTGCTCCGAAAGGAAATGCAGTGTCAGCATTGGTGGTGTAGCGACTTTCGGTGAATTGAAAGTCAAGGAAGAAAATGAGGCCACTTGGTAGACTCATTGGTTGTACACTAACAAGTTCGTTAGCGATAAGTCCGGCGAATACACGACGAACGATTGGGAATGCGACAGCGGCGAAACCTTCGACGTCACCACCGGCCATTGAAGAACTCTCACGAAGTAGTTCTTTAGCTTGGTTTTCGAGCAATCTAGCCATGTTGTGCTTAGATTGGTCGTTTTGAAGACCTTCAAGTAAACCTGTTTGTGACCATTTGTTCAAAAGAGCTTGCCCTTCTGCTTTCATATCACGGTTTACTATGCCTTCAGATAATTTCTGAATAATAGACATTTTAATACCTCCTACAGTATGTCATTTTATACCAGCAAGTTTCTTCATTTGATTAGCAAACGAGTATTCTTGTTCTGGTTGTTTTCTACGTGGCATAATACCAGAAAGATTAGATTTTCTATTTACTGACTCACTAAGTGATTTTGGCCCACTGTCAATAGTAGTGCCCACTGTAGTTTTAAGAGCTTCCTGTAGAGTCTTAGCTTCTTCTGGTGTGTTTGCCTGTGCGATGGCTTCAACAATTTTTGATTTTTGTCGCTCATTCAAGGAGGCATCGCTTAATGTTTGATTGCTATAAAGCAACTTTGCATTTGATAACAACGTCTCTTTTAGAGAGTTGTCCAATTGGTTTATAATTTCTAGTAATTCTTTGTTCTTCGAAGTAAGAGAGGTAACAGATTCTGCGAGTTCTTTTGATTTCTTTTCAAGCTCTTCATTCTCTTCTTTGTGCTTGGTTGCCTCTTCTTTTGCTAATTGCATTTCTTCTTGATACTTTAAAGTTCCTTCATTTGATTCGAAGGTGCCGTTTTTGTGTTGTCCGGCCATATCAACAACAAGTTCTTCTTCGAGAACCTCTTCTTCCTTATCTTCTTCGTCTTCGTCTTCTTCAGCTTCACTAAGTTCGCTTAAGACATTGATGATTTCGTTTAGTGCGAGATCTTCATCTGCACCTAGATCAAGTGCATCATCAGTTTTTTCGCCAACATCAAGACCGAGGTCACCAGCCAATTCTTCTGTTCCTGTGAACTCTTCTTCTTCTGGTGCTCCTTCTTCCTTCATATCTGCCTTGATAGCTTCGAGGTCTAGAACCCATGTTTGATCTTCATCAGTTATAGAAAGTTCAACTTCTTTATTGGGTTCTGACATAGGCGAAGCTGCAAGTGGCGCCTCTATAGCACTAACTGCAGGTGGCTCTGATGTGGCAACTTCTTGCTCATTTATCAAATCACCTTCAAGAAGCGAGTTTACCGCTTCTTTAACTTGAGGGGCATACTTCTCTATAATCGATTGTTCAGCATTTTTTAACGCTGCTTCTCGTAGTGCTGCTGCATCCACGATGGCCTGTTCTAACATTGAAGACATTAATTTTAACTCCTGGTAATACTTTATCTATGATAAATAGTTCTTTCGAAAAGAAAAGGAAAATGCTTGCGGATTATCCAACATCCATTTGATAATAATACATTGTAAATCTAATCACACCGGAAGTAGCACCGGGATCACCATCAAATGTAACTGTTAAATCTGTGGCGGCTTCAAAGAACCTTTCTCCATCATTTTTAGGGGCACTAAGCTTGAAATCGTCTCCTGCTTGTAGGTCATCAGTAGTCCCAAGGCCACCGCCTCCGGAACCAGCATTTGTTAAATGTCCAAAAGCATAATCCAGACTACCTCCAACACCAATTTTTGTGATAAACTTGCTGCCCGGTATGACAGTTGTAACTTTAATTGCAAAGCCCACAGGAATACACCCAGCAGGAAAGAAATTGCTAGTTGTTTTAGTGACCGCCCCTGATGGTGTTGCGATTGTTGCCGTCTTAGCTTTTAAAGCTAAAACATCACCACCAGTACCAGCGGTCATCTTAATCAGTGAGACCCCACCAGCATCAGTAGTTTCTGCATCGTTCTTAATATCCAGAGGGATGGCCTTTGCGGCATCGGCATGATCATTTGTAATTTTAACTAGTGATCTGTCGGATATGGCATTAGAAGAATTAGAGGTTACACTGAGAGCAGCGGCAGTTGTTAGGGTATCGGCTACAATATCAACAACATTTGCTGTCGCATTGGCAGCATTAATATCAAGTGCTATCTTGTCTCCATCATTACTATTAAGTTGTAATAGAGGGACGCCCGTTGCTCCTGCTGATGCATGGTTTGTAATTTCCAAAGTTGCAGCGGGGGCATCGGCAGAGTCTCCAATTGAGACTCGGCTATTTGCAGCATCAACAAATAACATGTGTGTTTCGTCGGCGGATTCAACTCGGAAGTCGCAATCAATCGCTGCTTCATTTACTATTACTTCACAAGGTGTCGATGCATTTGTGTCTTCTCCACCGATTGTTAAAAGCTCAACCAATCCAGCAGCCCCAGCAGTACCACCAGCCATGACTTTAAATCTAAATTCGCCAGCTTCATCTCCGCCTGACTTATCGGAAGAGTGAACTGTAAATTGTCCGTAAGTTGTGGCGCTGTTGCCGGAGTCTATACCATTAAATTTAATTCCACCTAGTATGTTGTCATCAGTCTCTCCAACATTGTCGCTAGGTACCTTTGTGAATGACATTATTGCACCACCATTGGTGTCGCTAGGTGTGGTATTTTTTAATTCTAGAGTTGGTTTTTCGGAAGTTGCAGATTGAATAATAAACTCAGTAGTGTCGAATGTTGTGGTTGAACCGCTGAAAATACTAGAACCTGTTAGTATGAGGGTCGTATCATCAAAGGTAAATTTGGCCTCTGCATTCATGGAGTTTGCATCAGCAGCAGTTACAATTCTATTATTAACGCCATTGCCCATAAAGTCAGAAACCTTAACAGATAGTGTATTTACCATCTGTCCATCCCCGGCAGCTACTTCAAGGCCGTTACCGGCAACAGACGATGACAAAACTAATTTATCTGATTGGAGAGCCATGGCACCACTGACATTAATGTCAAAACGACCAGAATTATTAACAAGGCCATCTCCTGCCATGGTAGCCACAAAATTACTAAATCCGGATTTTTTAGTAGAGCCATCATCTGCATCGATAAAAACAATACTATCAGCGCTGAAAAGCGGTGTTGCAGTCCCTAATGAATTTAAGTTAACTGAAAGTTCTCCACCGCTTAGTTGTAACCCAGATGACGAAGCTAAATCAATTCCTATCGAAGAAATGGAATCAACCCCACCTTCGTAAAGCAAGCCATTACCAGCAAAGGAGCCTGTAATCCCCAGCTTGTCTGATGCTATTTTAACGGCACCGGAAACTTGGATGTCCAGTTCGCCGGAAGCGTTTGCAAGTCCCAAACCAGCCAAACCGGAAGCGTCGCCCAAACTAACTGCGCCTGCCTCAACCGTAGTAACAAAATGTCCTATGGTACCAGATACAACTGAGGAGCCGGATATCTGTCCGGTAACTGCCAGAACTGTGCCGTTGAATGTTAAATTTGCTTCCCCATCAATTGTCTCAGCGCCGCCCACAGTTACAACTCTATGTAGCGTTTGTCCATTAAATGTAGAAACTACGGGATCAAAAAGACCAGCAATTGCACCTGCGGTTGTTCTTTTTACAGCATCCCCGTCATCAGCATCAAAAATTAAAATTTTATCTGCGGTGTTTAGAGATCCTACCGCATCAACACCAACGTCCAATTTGAGTCCGCTAGAGTCTGTTATTCCTCCTCCGGAGGCTAATGTAACTGCGCTGCCTAAAATTCCAGTCAGTCCAGCACCATTACCGTAAAAAGCAGAGCCTGAGATGTTCCCAGAACCAGAAATCGATGTTGTCTTAAAATCCAGTGTTGAGCCATCAAATGTTAAATTAGATTCGACGGTTGCCTCGTCGGCGTCCTTAAATGTTAGCAGGCCATTCGCTGTGCTTCCATCAAATGAAATACTATCTATATTGCTGAGTGTGCTTCCGTCTCCGTAGAAAAACGACGCAGATATATTAACAGATGCGCTAACGTTTCCCAAGACATTAATGTCGTTTGTGACTTTAACGTGTGTACCAGTTAGGTGGGTTATTGTTTTTAATCCGCCTATTGTTTGTGTTGAATGGTTATCAACGATATCTTCAATCGTGCCTTGTGTGTCGCCTTGAAACTTGACACCTTTGTTAAGAATATTGTATGACATTTAAAATCCTCTATTTTGTAATAAATAGAACAAAGTAGTGATTATGTTACTATATCCCTTAATTTGGATGTAGAATTATAAATCTCCGAGATTTGCTCACCTGATAGTGTCTCAGCCCAGTGTGCAAAATCATCAATACCTTCTGCGAACGTTTGTGTATCATTGCCATCATATGAGCCCAACTCTTTCACTGAGGTGGTGACAACGGCATTGGCAGTTCCCACAAGTGACCCATTGATATAAAATTTAGAATTTGTTCCATTGGCAACAACAGCCATGTGAATCCATGTGTTCGAACCCTCGTGCGTTGTCATATCATATCCAGATCCATAAAATGTCCCGCCACTTGTTTCATTAAAAACACCTAGCTCGTCTGAAGTGTTCCAAGTCACCAATGGATAATTTTCTGTGTTTACTGGTGATCCACCTGACTCTTGCCTTAGAATTGCTCCGTAGTCAGAACCTGTTCTCTTGGAATAAAACCAAAAAGAAATTGTGTAGATACCACCAAGTAACGGAATCTCTGATTCAAACCTAGCCGGTGCTGTATTGCCAGATGAACCAAAATCAATAAACCCGTTCTCATATTTTCCATTATCTGTGCTGATGGTGGCACTTGTAAACGAATTGTTTCCTATTTGTGACACGGCTGAGATACCTGAGAAGTATAGTCTTGGATAAGGAATTGTAACACCACCAGAGTCACCACCACTGGATTGGTTAGTCCAACTTAATTGCCCTGATCCGTTTGTTTTTAAAACTTGATTCGCACTACCGTCAACAGTTGGGAATGTGAAAGCCTCGTTAAATGTGATTGCGCCAGTTGATCCAGATATCTTCATTCTTAAAGACCCACTGGTCTCTAATCCAATGTAATCTTCTCCAAAATCGATTTGGGTATCTCTTTGTGTATCGTCTTGTGCTTTTAGGTCGCCAATTATTTGTGCGCCTTTTGAATATTTAAATGACATAATTTATCTCCAAATTAATTAGCTTTAAAAATAAAAAAGGCTGGCACCCGAAGGCACCAACCACTTAAAACAAAACAGAAATAAGTTATTTAAACACCAGGTGAGAAATCTTATCACCCGAATTATAAATTTCTTCTACTTGTTCATCAGATAGTGCAGTGTTCCAATAAGAAAAATCATCAATCCCTTCTGAAAACACTTGTGTATCGTTACCATCATATGCACCCAACTCTTTAACGGATGTATTAACAACCGCCGCAGCCGTACCAACATAGGCTCCATTAACAAAAAATCTCGAATTGGAACCATTTGCAACCACAGCTATGTGAATCCAACTGGTGGAACCTTCATGAGTAGTCATGTCGTAGCCTGAACTATAAAATGTACCGCCACCATCTTCATTAAACATTCCCAACATGTCGTCTGTGTCTCTTGTCACTATCGGTAGATTTTGAGTGTTGGCAGGACTGCCACCAGACGCTTGACGCAACAAAGTTCCCCAATCGGAACCGGTTCTCTTGGAATAAAACCACATAGAAAAAGTATAAATACCAGTTGTTAAAGTGATCTCGTTGGTAAATCTTGCCGGAGCAGTATTTCCAGAAGCACCGAAATCAATAAAGCCAGCATCATACTTCCCGTTGTCAGTTGTGATGGTAGCATTAGAAAATGAATTAGATCCTATTAAAGAGCCCTCAGATGTCCCATCAAAGTACAAACTTGGAATTGGTACTGTTGACTTAAATCTACTTGACTCTGGTTTGAAATAAATTACCTTTGAGGCGTTAGAGCAGTATCCAACAACTCTTTTATAAGTAGAGCCAGTTGGCTGTGTTGTGGTCATCTGTCCTGATGTGCTTGAGACATAAACCGCAGCACCCGCAGAATAATTTGGCAAATAACTGTGGGCGTCAAAGAAGCCACTAACCAAAAGACCATTAGAAGTAGGGCTAGATCCCACTGCTATGCCCAATAGGTTTCCACTACCAGAAACAGCATAATTGGCATCTGTTTCTTTCCAACTACTATCCGATTCTAAATAATAAAGCTTACCAGCAGTCAAAGTGCCACTACCAAACTTAACAACTTCACCAGATCCAGCATCGTTTGATAAACTAGCAAGATCCGAAAAGCTGGTAGCATACCCGCCACCGCCAGTACTAACACTACCGGCATTCGAATCAGCAGTCGTAGATATAACAGTCCAACCAGAACCGTTAGATTCAAGAACCTTCCGCTGTGAATTTGTACTAATAGTTAAGCTAGATGCTCCGTCTATCTTTTCAGACCCATTTGCATTAATTGTTATATTATTAGACGCTGCATCTCCAACAGCATCTACAATAACAACTTTACGACCTGCTGCGGGAGCAGGATCTAAATTAATTGTTTTTCTTGCAGTTGAGTTGGAAAGAATTCTCCAACCCCCAAGAGGAGAAATTGTATCTCCATTATTATCTGTAATAGCCATAATTCATACCTCCTATAAAATGAACCAATGAGAGCCATTACACACCAGCATAACTGCTGAATATGGTGACTCTAGTACTATACTAACACTACCGTCGATAGTGTCGGAGCCCGCTCTTGTAATTGTGATGTTGTTATTACCTGCGTTTCCTCCTACATCTTTAATCTTTATTATCCTTCCGTCGTTACTACTAGCAGATGGTAGAGTAATTGCGATTGTGTTAGAACTTGAATCTGCCGCTAAGAAATGAACATCAGAAGCAACAGTGTAGTTAGCTGTGATAGCTGTTACATTAATTTTATGTGCGGCACTGAATGTAACTTCTCCTTGAAATTCTGCTGTGCTGCCACAATCAAGTGTTCCATCCACCTGCAATAGCGAGCTAAAAAGAGAATCTTCATCCACTGTCAATCCTCCTCGTATGTTTGTTGAGACTCCGCTTGCTGCCAGGTCAACCTGACCGGCGACATCTAAAGTCCCATTCAAATCAGAACTACCAGCAACCGTTAAGTCACCAGAAGATTCTGCTGTGATACTTCCCTCTTGTATCAAGGAGCCACTCAATCGAGCCTCTCCTAATTGGTATTTGTAAGCCATTTGTTGTCCTCCATTAAAATAGCATAAAATAAAAAAGGGTGGGCAACTCTAAAGCCACCCACCCCACAAACTAAGTAAACACTATGTTTATCGAATCGATAATTTAGTATACTCTCCATGTATTGTTAGCTACATACATAAGGTTAACAGCAGCATATGGTGATTCAAGAGTAATGTACTCAGCACCATCAATGGTTTGAGATCCAGCTTTCTGAATCTTAATACCTTGAGAGTTAACAGCACTTGGAGCTTTAACATGAACAACTTGTCCGACTTCTGGAGAAGCTGGAAGAGTCCATGTACGTGCAGCAGTCGTATCAGCAGAACCATAGTTGAAACCAACCGCTAAACTTCCATCAGCATCAGCAATAGCATTTATAACTTGAGCTACAGATCCTTCGAGATCACCAATGAACTTGTTGGCTCTAAGGTTAGCAAACGAAGCACCTTTTTTAATTTGCATTTGATCGCCAGCATGATTCCAAGCGAAAGTAAGATCATCAGATCCCATCTCGATTGTAAGACCAGCACCATCAGCACCTGCTGAATCTGCATTTCCTTTGGCCATGTAGATATTCTTATCTTCTACTTCAAGAGAGGTAGTATTAAGAATGGTATTAGTTCCATCAACCTGCAGGTCACCACTAATAATAATATTACCAGAAAAGGTTCTGTTACCAGCGATAGTTGGTTTAAGATCAAGACCATCACCATCAACTTCAAGTGCATCAGCAGACCCTAAACGAAGATCAGCAGAAATCTGACCAGAAGAGTAACTCATGTCCATTGAGTTGGTATCAGCAATAGTAAGGTGAGCACGAACTTCAGAAGCACTTGGCCCTGTGTAGGTCATAACACCAGTAGAACTATTGTAAGAGAATGATCCATCACCACCAGCATCTGTAGCACTGACAGCACCACGAGCGCGAGCAGTAGTGTGATAAAGATTTGATCCTTCAGAAAGATCAGCAGTATCGAATGCAGTCAATTCAGCAATCTTGCTTGAAGCAATAGAACCAGAAAGCATTGCATTTGTAATACCAGAAGCCTTAACACGAAGAGCATCAGCATTGATCTCGATAGAAGATGCATCAACACCAACAGCCATTACACCAGAAGCAGCAGTAAGACCAGCACCAGCCAATTCAGCCGCTACATCGTCATGAACCATTCCAGTTTGAACAGCATTGGCAGCAATAGTAACTTGACCATCAGCAGCCATAGTAGCATCACCACTCATAGCACGATAAACAAGATCATCACCATCAGAAACTAAAAACTGTGTGGCTGAACCTAAAGCAAGAGCACTTGGGTCTCCAGAAGCATCACCAACGATGAATGAACCACGAGTGATACCTGCCATCTTAGCAAGAGTTACACCGTTGTCTTTCAAGCGAAGAGCATCAGAATTGATTTCGATTCCACTATCATCAACACCGACAGACAAGACACCACTAGAGTGTGCAAGACCAGCACCAGCAACAGCAGCTTCAAGACGAATACCAGAAGCACCATTAAATTCAAGTCCACCAGCAGCATCAAGAACAACTTGAAGATCTGAAACGGCAGCAGAACCGTTGAAGGAACTCATAGAAAGACCTTTTTGAGATGCAACAGAAAGAGCATCAAGGTTTGAACCCAAAGCTTTTCCAGAAATTGTGGAATTGCTAAGTTTTCCGTTCGAAATTGAACCAGCTAACATTGCGTCAGTCACACCAGACGCTTTAATGCGAATAGCAGATGCAGCAGAACCATTGAAAGCAGATCCAGCGCTGAACTCAATAGAAGAATCATCAACAGAAAGAGCATCAAGGTTTGAGCCAAGATCCTTTCCAGAAATTGTTTTAGCAGCTAACTTAGCGATTGGGATTTCACCCGCGTCTATTTGAGCTACAACATTGGCAGCGGTAGTATCATCGACATCAGTTGCGACAAGACCGTCCTCTGCTCTGATTGAACCAGACAAAATTGCTGGTCCTAATTGAAATTTATAAGCCATATTATATCCTCCGAAATAAGCTTAAAAGGCCGCAAGGCCTTTCATCAATAAATAGAAACAAAAAGATGAATCTTGCTTAATAGATAAAAAATTTATCTACCCCGTTGGAGTATAAGTTTACCGACGAGAAGGGACTTTCTAAAACAATAGTGTTTTGACCATCGATTGTTTGAGAACCGCTTGATTTTACAGTGATATTGTATAAATCGGCATTTCCACCTTCGTCCTTAACTACAAAAAATTGTCCGTCTAGCAAGCTAGTTGCACTAGGCATTTGTACCGTGATCGCTGCTGATGCTGAGACACCAATAAAATAGTTATAGTTTGATGCGGTGAATGAAGATGTAATCTGTAGCCTGTGTGCGCTTATGCCGCCATCGATAGACAGTGGTTTGTTAAGGTGAATAGTACCAAAAGCCTCGTTAGTGGAGATGGAGCAATGCTCCCCAAGATGAACAGAGCCAGTTCCAACGAATATCTGATTCCACCTATTTGTGGTAGAACCTAAGTTATGAATGCCGGTATCTCCGGGTAAAAGAGAACCAGACATGGACATTGTTCCACTAACTAATAAAGTGCTTGTGTCGGGGGTGAATAAAAATTCAGACGAGCCAGTCAAGAGTCCCCCGCCAGTGTGAATCTGTACGGAGTTCTGTGGTCCTTCGCCTGATGCCGATGAAGTTACAATTAAATTTCCACTGCCATCAACACCCAAATAGCTCCCTGGTCCGGCTAAAGATCCGGAAGTCGGTGAAGACAAGTTCATACCAACAGAACTAGTCAAGCCCGGAACAGTTAGGGCATTGTCGTTGACACTAAAAGAAAAACCAGAATTAGCATTAAGGCCCAATTCGCCGCTAATAGTTTTATAAAAAGGAATCAGAGTGACTGACGCATTTTGAAGGGGGAATTGCTCTACGTTCTCAAGACCAGATCCATCTCCGACAAAAGATCCACTGGATATTACATTTACTACCGAGGTGCTTCCGCTTAGAACATTGTAACCCATGCATTAGTCCCCTATTAGTAAATAAACCAGTTGTCTACACCGTTAGAGTATAATGTTAATGCCGGATTGTCACCAGATAGGCTGTATGTTGTTTCTCTATCAATTTTTTCACCACTTGAAGCAGAGATCGCAATTTTGTTAGAGTCAGGTCTTGTTGAGGTTGTTTGGTCTTTAATAACCAAGGTTTTTCCAGCACCAGCAACTGAAGCAGAAGGTAGTGTAATGCTAACATACGCCGAACTGCTTACACCAATGATGGCATCATAGGCGCCAACGTTATAGCTCGTAGCAGTTAGGTGTAAGTAACCTTGCCTCAAGCCGCCCGATACAATTGTAACAGACCCAGTAAAGACATGTGTATCAGAGCTATCATTTCCGAAATTGGTGCTACCAGAAGAATCCATTTCAATAACATTGGTGTGAATTACATCAAAAGTGTTTGCCTGAATGGTGCCACTAATAATCATTGTACCAGTTAAGAACAAATTGTTTGATGTCTGATTAAAAGTAAAGTTATTACTTCCAGTCAAATCACCATCTGCTGTTCTTAGGTACTGGATGCTCTCGGCAGGCCCCAAGCCCGTCACTGCTCCCGATAAATATGCCCATCCAAAATCTGCCATTGTTTTTTCCTATTAAAATGTGCTACAAGCAGCAAAGACATTTATTCTGTCGGCGTTGCCGGCAACAAAAGCCACCCTGTCGACACCAACTATTTGATAAACCCTGTACTCTCTGGAAGCAGGTACATGATTAGCAGGTGTAGTGCTACTGTTAGTCGGATCAACAGCCGAGACTGCAATCCCTGAGTTTGTTCCATCAGGTGTAAAGCTTTGAGGAATTTCAAACCACCTTTGAAATGCATGGCAATAGCCATAAATAGAAACAGCATCAGCATTTGTGTCACTGCCGTCATTGGTCTCTTCTACCAAAACATGCATGTATCTTTGATTCTCAGTAACATAACCTGCTGTTGACGCCGTAATTCCTTTTAGGGTATTTGTATTTGCTAAAACAGCTATGGCTGTTCCGTGTGGTCCTGCTATATTTTTTGGGCTTCTTGTTCTGCCCCAGCTTGTATATTTAAAATTTGATGACATCGTTAATCTTCTCCAATCTTCTATAAATAGTCATTTATTAGCTTTTGCTAATTCTTTGGCTCTTCTTCTGTCAGAACGTTTCTTCGCTCTTCTCTTTTTGTCTGAGGGTTTTTCAAATCTTTGCTTTTCACGATATTCGCTTATAATCCCAAGTTTTTTCACTTTTTTGTTAAAGCGTTTAATAACCCTTTCTATGTTTTCATTGCGTCTTGGATAGACGACTAAATTGGTTGCCATTATTTTTTCTCCATCATTTTTTGATATATAGCTGCTGACTTGTTTCCAAACAAATTAGATATGTCTACACCTGGGTCGCTGCCGTCCACATC